>MDTE01166528.1_pt1 | contig 56667 bp, 33 predicted proteins | sample 811231 | NCBI WGS metagenome assembly MDTE01 (sample SAMN05326651, study PRJNA326480) | marine metagenome | isolation source: seawater | place: Indian Ocean: Red Sea | collected 2010 | reverse complement strand
CCCGGCAATCCCGACAGCAGCCTTCTGGTACTGGCAGTGCGTCACGATCCCGCCACACCCGACATGCCTCCCAAGACCAAGTTGCCGTTGCACGAAGTGGCCGACCTGTCCGAGTGGATCAAGCGGGGGGCCCCGTGGCCCGGGCAGCGACCAAGCCGGGCCAGGCCCCGCCCCGTCGCCGACCCCGATGCGTTCCCCTACGACCAGGCCTCGAAAGACCACTGGGCCTTCCAACCACCACGGCCAGCCCGCCCACCCGAGGCGGCTCCACTCGACCGCATTCAATCCCCCATCGACCGCTTTGTGCTGCAACGACTGGCCGCCACCGGCCTCGAGCCCGCTCCCGAAACCAACCGACGACGGCTGGTTCGGCGCGCCACGCTCGATCTCCACGGACTCCCCCCGACGCCCCGTCAGATCAAAGCCTTCCTGGCCGATTCCCGGCCGGGGGCCTTCACACGACTGATCGACCGACTGCTCGCCTCGCCTCGCTACGGCCAACGCTACGGACGATTGTGGCTCGATGTTGTTCGCTACGCCGACAGCAACGGCATGGACGACAACCTGTACTACGCCGACGCCTGGAGATACCGCGACTGGGTCATTGACCGCTTCAACGCCGACTGGCCATTCGACCGGTTTCTGGTCGAACAGATCGCCGGTGACCTGGTTCCACCGTCCCCGAACGAGGCGGCCTCGGATCGGCACGCGCGGGTGATCGCCACCGGGTTCCTGACACTCGGCCCGAAGATGCTGGCCGAAGACGACCCGACCAAGCAGCAAATGGACATCGTCGATGACCAGATCGATACGCTCGGCCGAGCCGCCCTGGGACTGACGCTTGGTTGTGCGCGGTGTCACGATCACAAGTTCGACCCGGTGCCCACCAGCGACTACTACGCACTGGCCGGAATCTTCAAGAACACCCAGGTGATGCTCAGCTTCCGCGTCGACTCGAAGTGGAACGCCACCGCCCTGGGTCCCGCATCGCTCGAACAACAGCTCAGCCAGCTCGAGGGCACCATCGACCGCCTCGACCGGATCCTGGTTCTCGGCAACCGGCAGCAGATGTCCGACAAGCAACGCAAGGCGTACTCCGATGAACTGGAAGCCGCCCGCACAACCTACCGGTCCATTCCCAAGGCGATGGCCGTCAACGACGGCACCGGCGATGACCTCGAGATCTTTCTGCGCGGAAATCACCTGACACGCGGCCCCAGGGTCCCTCGCCGGTTCCCGAGGATTGCGGCCGGTTTCGATCAGCCACCCCTGGCCGGACCCGGCAGCGGCCGCCTGGATTTGGCTCGCTGGGTGGGATCCGATCGCAATCCCCTGGTCGCTCGCGTGATGGTCAACCGAATCTGGCAGGCCCATTTCGGCCACGGGCTGGTCCGCTCGCCCGACAACTTCGGCCATCTCGGCCAGCGTCCCGACAACCAACCCCTGCTCGACTGGCTGGCCCTGCGATTTGTCGACGACGGCTGGTCAATCAAAAAACTCCACCGCCGCATCATGAACTCGGCCGCCTACCGGATGGACACCATCGCGGGAGCCAACACGCGGCGGCGAGCGAGTCAACTCGATCCCGACAACCGCCTGCTGTGGAAGATGAACCGTCGCCGGATGCACGCCGAGGTTCTCCGCGATTCCCTGCTCGCCCTTGCCGGCCGACTCGACGAGACCATGGGCGGCCAGCCAATCGACGCGCGCGCCTTCGACAACCTCTCCGGTGCCGGGCCGAGGTCAAAGATCCGCTTCGACGTCCCCCGCCGCAGCGTCTACCTTCCGGTACTTCGCAGCGCCGTCTACGAGGTCTTCCAGGCCTTCGACTTCCCGGACCCGGCAGTCCCCAGTGGACGCCGCGATGAAACCACAGTGGCCCCCCAGGCCCTGTTTCTGATGAACGGCAAGCTGGTCACCGAATCGACCCGGGCGATGGCTCTCGCACTGCAGAGCGAACCGAGTGATGCGGCCAGGCTGCAGCAGGCCTATCTCCGGATTCTCGGCCGTGATCCCCGCCCGGACGAACAAGCGGCGTGGCGGCCGTTCCTCGACGGGTTCGACGACCGGTTGTCGGCCTGGCAGAGCGTCTGCCGGGTCCTGGTGTCCTCCAACGAGTTTGTTTACATCGAGTAGCCGATGACACCCACAACCGGACACCGCCGCCGATTCCTTTCCGACCTCGGAGCCGGGTTTGGTTCGCTGGCGCTGACGGGACTGCTGGCCGATGAAACCGCTGCGGACGGCGACGACGTGCTGCGGCCTCGGCCATCCGGCGTGGCGCCACGGGCCAAGCGGGTGATCATGCTGTTCATGTTCGGCGGCCCGAGCCACATCGACAGCTTCGATCCCAAGCCCCGACTGGTCGCCGAGCACGGACGGCCGCTTCCCTTTGCCAAGCCGCGGGTGCTCTCGTTCCCGCTCCGCCACGGCAACCTGGTCGGATCTCCCTTCGGTTTCCGCCGCCACGGCGAATCGGGTGCCGCCGTCAGCGAGGTGTTTCCCCACGTCGCCGGCCATGTCGACGATCTCTGCATCGTCAACTCGATGCACTGCACCAATCCCCGCCACGGCGGCGCGGTGCTCGAATGGCACACCGGAACCGACACCTTCATCCGTCCCAGCCTGGGCTCCTGGCTGGTTTACGGACTGGGCACCGAAAACCGCAACCTGCCCGGTTACGTGACCATCTGCCAGGCACTCTCCCAGGGGGGAGCCAACAACTTCAGTTCGGCCTTCCTGCCGGCCGCCTGCGGGGGCACGCCACTGGGACGTGACGGTACGTCGGCCGCAAAAGCCAGGTTTCCCTTCATCAAGCCGGCCGCATCCCGGGCCGTACAGAAAAAAGAACTCGAGATGATCCGGCGGCTGGGTCGCAACCAGCTCGAATTGACCGGAGCCGACCGGGCCCTGGAAGGCCGCATCGCCTCGTTCGAACTCGCCTTCCGCATGCAGGCCGCTGCCCCCGAAGTGCAGGCGATGGAAACCGAATCCCGCGCCACCCAGGCCCTCTACGGAATCGACGACAAGGCCACCGAAGACTTCGGCCGACAGTGCCTGCTGGCTCGCCGATTTTCCGAGCGAGGCGTCCGCTTCGTCCAGTGCAACAGCAACGGCTGGGACCACCACTCCGGACTCGAGTCGTCGATGCGGAACATGGCCCGGTCGGTCGACAAGCCGATCGCCGGATTGCTGACCGACCTCGAGGCCCGTGGACTGCTCGACGAGACCCTGGTCATCTGGGGCGGGGAATTCGGTCGGACACCGACGGCCGAGAACGGAAACGGGCGTGACCACAACCCGCACGGGTTCACGATGTGGATGGCCGGAGGCGGTGTACGCCCCGGGATCGTTCACGGGCGGACCGACGAGTACGGTTACTACGCGGTCGAGAACAAGGTCCACTTCCACGACCTGCACGCCACGATCCTGCACCTGATGGGCATCGAACACCAGCAACTGACTTTCCGCTACAGTGGTCGCGACTTCCGGCTGACCGACGTCCACGGAGAGATCGTCGACGACCTGGTCGCCTGAGACACCGATTCTGTCCGTTCAAGAGACTTCCGATACGAGACCGCTCAAATGATTCGCAACGCCCTGTTGACGTCACTGTTCCTGGCCATCGTGATGATCTCGCCCGCCGCCCGGGCAGCCGACGAGGTGTTCATCCAGAAACCGGAGGTGGTTCCCGTCGAGGTCCGGGGCGCCAAGGCGGCCACCCCGAAGACGACGAAAAAGAAAACCGCCTCCAAGACGCTGGACATCAAGTCCGGTCCAAAGGCCCGGTGGATCTGGGGCAGAAAACCGGCCAAGGCCAAAGACCGGTACTACTTCCGTCGCACGTTCACCGCGACGACCAGGCAGGCGAAGATCATCGCCAGTTGCGACAACCACCTGGTGGTGTGGATCAACGGCAAGCGGCTGCTGGCCGGCGACGAATGGAACGCCCCGGTCACCGCCGACATCCAGCAGCACCTGCTGCCGGGCAAGAACGTGATCGAAATCGAAGGTCGCAACGACGGCGGTCCGGCAGGGCTGGCCGTGAAACTGGTCTACCGCGATACCGCGAACAAGACATCGGTCATCGTCAGCGACAAGAGCTGGCAAGTGGCCACATCGCGCGACTCCAAGACCTGGACGGCCGCAACGGACCTGGGTGCCATGGGCGTCGGACCGTGGGGCAATGTCTTCGGCGGCGGTGGACGCGTCGCCACCAACCGCGGCCTGTTCCAGGTTTTGCCCGGTTTCCAGATTGAACGGCTCTACACCGTCCCGAAACCTACGCAGGGATCGTGGGTCTGCCTGGCCAGTGATGGCCGGGGGAGACTGCTGGCCAGCGACCAGGGAGGTCGAGGCATCTACCGGATCACCCCGCCGAAGATCGGCAGCGGGGAACCGACCCGTGTCGAGAAGCTGAAACTGCCGATCAGCAGCGCCCAGGGCATGCTGGTGGCCTTCGGCCACCTTTACTTTTCGATCAACGGAGGTCCCGGCAGCGGGTTCTACCGTGCCGTCGACAGCAACAAGGACGGGGAATGGGACAAGATCGAGAAACTCAAGGCGCTGGCCGGAGGTGGTGAGCACGGGCCTCACGCACTGAGACTCTCGCCGGACGGCAAATCGATCTACCTGATCGCCGGCAACCACACCAATCCTCCCGCTGGCCTGACCGCCAATCACCTGCCGTCGAACTGGTCCGAGGACCTCCTGCTGCCACGCCAATGGGATGCCCGCGGCCACGCCCGGGGCCGAATGGCTCCGGGAGGCTGGATCGCCCGAACCGACCCGGATGGCAAGACCTGGAGTATCATCAGCGCCGGTTACCGCAACGCCTACGACATGGACTTCAGTGCCGAGGGCGAGTTGTTTGCCTACGACGCCGACATGGAATGGGACATGGGGTCGCCCTGGTACCGTCCGACCCGGCTGTGCCACGCCGTCAGCGGCAGCGAATTCGGCTGGCGCAGCGGAACCGGCAAGTGGCCCACATGGTACGCCGACAGCCTGCCGCAGGTTGTCGACATCGGTCCCGGCTCACCAGTCGGAGTCAACTTCGGCACGGGGACAAAATTTCCGGAGAAGTACCAGCGAGCCGTTTACCTGTGCGACTGGACATTCGGCACCATGTACGCGGTGCACCTGCAACCTCGCGGTGCCAGCTACGTCGGCATCCGCGAGGAATTCGTGGCCCGCGCGCCGTTGCCGCTGACCGACGTGGCGATCGGTGACGACGGAGCCATGTACTTCACCATCGGTGGCCGTGGAGCCCAGTCGGAACTCTTCCGGGTCACCTACACCGGCAAGGCATCAACCGCCCCGGCCCGTCCAGCCGCCGACAAGTTCGCCCCACTCCGCCGGTTGCGACGATCGCTCGAGGACTTCCATGGCCAGCAGGATCCGGCAGCGGTCCAGGCCGCGCTGAACCACCTTGGTCATGCTGATCGCCACATCCGCTACGCGGCCCGAATCGCCCTGGAGTCCCAACCGGTCGCCTCGTGGCAGGACGCGGTCCTCGCTCAGGAGAATCCCGCAGGCCTGCTGACCGGCGTGATCGCCCTGGCCCGGCAAGGCAGCAAGTCGCTGCGGCCCCGCCTGCTGAAGGCCCTGGCCGGACTCGGCTGGGCCGAGCTCGGTGTCAACAATCGGCTGGCGCTGCTGCGAGCCTACTCGCTGACGTTCATCCGCATGGGCGCCCCCGACCAGGCCACCGCAGCCCCTGTGCTCGCGCAGCTCGACAAGGCCTTCCCGACCGGGGACAACCGTCTCGACCGCGACCTGTCGCAACTACTGGCCTATGTCAATTCACCCACCGTGATCGACAAGACGCTGGCCCTGATGAAGAAGCCGTCTCCGAAGGTGAAAGAGGACCTGGCCCGGCTGTTGTCACGCAACCGGGGTTACGGCGGAACAATTGCCCGCATGCTCTCCAACCATCCCGAACTGCAGAAGATCCACTACGCGTTCGTCCTGCGAACAATGCGGTACGGATGGACGCTGGATCAGCGGCGCGAGTACTTCAAATGGCTGGGAGATGCCGGAGGACGCAGCGGAGGGGCCAGCTACAACGGCTTCCTGAACAACATCCGCAAGGAGGCACTGGCCAATGTCTCCGAAGCCGAAAAGAAAGCCCTGGCCACGACGGTAGCACCACCGGCGGTGAAACTCGACACCCTGCCCAAGCCCAAGGGGCCGGGCCAGGCGTGGACGGTTGCCCAAGTGGTTGACGCCAGCCGTGGTGGCCTGGCCGGTCGAAATTTCGCCAATGGCCGGCGGACCTATCAGGCGGCCCGCTGCGGTGCCTGCCACCGGTTCGATGGAACCGGCGGGGCAACCGGTCCGGACCTCAGCAACGTCGCCGGTCGATTCAGTATCAAGGACCTGGCAGAGTCGCTGATCGTTCCCAGCAAGGTCATCTCGGACCAGTACCGGGCCAGCGTGGTTCTGACCACCGCCGGCAAGGTGATCACTGGTCGCATCATCAATGACAACAAGGGCACCCTGACAATCCTGACCGACCCGTTCGACGCGTCGAAGATCACCACGGTCCCTGCCGACAAGGTCGATGAGACAAGCCCGTCAAAGACATCACTGATGCCCGAGAAGCTGCTGCACTCCCTGAGCAAAGACGAACTGCTGGACCTGGTCGCTTACCTGCTCTCGCGAGGCAATCCCAACGATTTGATGTTCGGGGAATGAGTCGGGACCGGGCGGGTTCTACATCACCCGTGTCACCACCACCACGATCGAGATCGTGATGAAAAACACGCTGCAGAAGACCAGGCCGACTTGCATCAGCCGGTTGGGCTGCATTTCGCGTGGTAGCAGCGTGCGGTTGACGTAAAGCGTGTGCAGCGCGGCGCACCCCAGTGCAACGTTCTGCAACACCGCGCCGATGATGGCAATCTGAAGCGGATCAAAGAAGGCCAGGGCAAACAGGCCCCACACGCCGTAAAGCGACAGGATGCCGTAGTAGATCAGTCGAACCTGTCCCCCTTCCAGTCGCTGGGCGCGGGGACTGATGGTCCAGATCACATCCGTCCATCGCCGCGAAATCTGTTCACCGGTGAATACGGCATTGGGCGCCAGCACCAGGAAACTGACCATCAGCATGAACGTCCAGACCAGGCCGCGGTAACCGGGCAGGTGATCGGCAAGTCCTACCGCGGTCATCGCAGCAGCACGGTTTCCCTCAACCGGCACGTTGCGGATGAACTCCAGCGACATCATGCAGGGCAGCGCCATCCCCAGAAGGCAGCAACCCAGCCAGACACCGGCCTGGTCACGGACAATATAACGGACCCACCCCTTCCAGCGCTGCCGCGACGTGTCGTCGACATCGAAGACCATGCCAACGTGCGAGAGTTCGACCTTGTGACCTCCGATGGCACTGGGAATCGCTCCCACGTGGTGCCCCATACCCCATCCTTTGTCGCGCGCGTAATTGGACGCCAGAGTGTTGGACAGGCCACCCGCCCCGGCAATCGCCGCGAAGGCAATGATGATCGCCCAGTTCAAATCGGGCAGCCCGCCATGTTCGCCGATGTACCCGACCAGCCCGACCCGCCGCATTCCCTGCAACGCCACCAGTTCGTCAGCCCACTCGCGGACCTCCGCAGGCATCTCTTCGCCCACGGCGAAGGTCTGCGTCCGGCCGCCGGCAACCAGCATGTACGACTCGGCCACCCAGGCGGATTCGGCACGACGTTTCTTCAGCGGGTCACGGATTCGTCCCCGAATCAGCAGCCGTCTTCGACCATCAAGATCGTCGACGAGAAATCGGCCATCCCGCGCTTCGCTCCGCACCAGCTTTTCGAGTTTCGCCCGCACCGTCCGGGTCTCGGCATCCTGGTTCTTTCCCTGTGGGTCCACCTTCGATCCGTCAACAAGCAGCTCGATGAAATCGGGCGTCCCGTCACCGATGGATCCGCGGAGAGTGAACTCGCGACCGCCGCCAGGCAGGTTCACAGAAAAATGTCGCCCGGCTATCACCGACTCGGCCCGGTCAGGCACCTGGCCAAACCGCCCGAACCCGGTCACCACCTCGACCATGTTGTCCCAGCTGACCTGGAACACCGCGATCACGGCCACCACCAACAGGACGACAACCACCTTGAAGGTCATCATCTTTTCGATCACGCGGTAAATCGTTCCGCCAAAAACCAGTGGCAAGAACGCCAGCAGGAAGATCGCGTAACCCATCGCCTTGACCCATTCGGCCTCGGTCAACGTGATCCCCAGCAGCCGGTAATCGGCATCGGTCGGCAAGTGGCCAAAGATCGCCGCGGCCAACGGCACCGCCGCGTTGGCCGCCATGAACGGCCAGATGTTGCAGATCTCCAGCAACAGGTAGATCGGCAACCACAACCGTGGACCAGGGGTCGTTCGGAAGTAGCCGACCACGATCGGCTCGCCGCAGTACAGGGCGTACCGCATCACCTCGATGTTGAAGAACACCTGTCCCAATATTGACAGCGTGGCCAGCCAAAGCAGTGTTCCGCCGTATTGGGCACTGACGGCCGGCCCAAACAGCCATTCCCCCGCTCCGATCGCTACGCCGGCCATCAGGATTCCCGGCCCGATCAGCGTCGGCAGTTTCCTCCAGTCCATCGTCGGCGGTTCGGGCAGGTCACCGACATCCCACGGCTGGAGAGCCCCGCCAGCCCGTTTTTTCGGTGTTGTCGACTCGGGCACTGGCAACAGCTGGTCATCGTGCTCGGTCATGGCATCGTTCCCGCTCTACAACTGTCGTTTCAGCCTTGCCGTCCCCACCCGTCGCCCGTCGATGTCGATCTCGTCACCAGCACCATCCGGCACGAACCCGTTTGCCTCGAACTGAATTCTCTTCGATTCGTCTTCCACCGATGTCACCACCAGTGCCTCGCCGGCACCCGCCTCCCTGGCCCAGTCCAGTGCGGCGTCGATCAGATCACGCCAGGCCGCGCGTGCCACCCGGTGAACACAACCGTCGAGCTGGGCTGTCCAACCTGGCTCACCATCGGCGACCGGCAGCGGCCTGACGCTGGACAACCCGACCAGCCGTCCGTTCTCGCTCCAGCCCCCAAACCATGCCCCTCCGGCTGATGCCAATTCGGCGTAGCGTGGATAAAGGCCCATGCACGAGTTCTGCCGAGCGTACCGAACGGACAACAGATCAACATTGGCATCAAGAACCTGTTCGCTGTGTGGGGTCAGCAGCAGCGGAATCATCGGGATCCGGGCGTGGGCTGTTCCCGGGACAACGGTCACCGGTCCGGTGGCCCCGCGGAACCAGTCAACCAAGAACTCCTCCGGCGACTGATCGCCGGTGATGTTGGCGTAGACGGTGCTCCCAGCCAGCCGTCTCCAGCCCAACCGATTGTAGACCCGTGCCGCGGCCGGATTGATCGTGCCCAGGAACACCGCCTCGCCACCCGCTTCGCGAAACAGGTCTCGGGCCTCACGGCACAACCGTTCGGCCAATCCCTGGCGACGACAGTCTTCGGCAGTGGCCACTCCTCCCAAGCCACCCAGTTCCGGCTGGTCGATCGAAATGGTCAACTGGCAGGTCGCTCCCAGGCCACAGGTCTCGGCAACATCCTCGGAGGGATTGCGACGGACAAACCACACGATGTCACGATTCCGGCCCACCTCAAGCCCGTTCCCGAGCACCTCGCGGGTTTCGTCGAAAGATGTCCCGAAGGTCTCTTCCCAGAACACGGCCAACTCGTCGGCAAGCCCGGCCGAAACCGGTGCACGCTCGATCTCGATGGATCGCCCGTCACTCATCCAGTCACCTTCAACCGCAGGTACGTGGCCAGCCACTCATGGAGCCTCGAGAAGGCAATCGGCGGGATCGAGTGTCCCTGGCGGTGATTGAACAGTCCCAATCTCGACCGCCCCCCGTAAAGCCTCCATGCGGGCAGGGCCGCTTCGACAAGTGGCCACGTGCGGTCACCATCCGAGGCCGACGGGCTGGAATTCTCTCCGGCCAGCACCAGGAATGGTCGGGGAGCCGCCAGCGCCAGCAACTGGTGGTGATTCAGCGGAAACGTGTCCTTGTCGATCCCCTTGCCCAGATACCAGGGCGCGTTCCAGTTGGTGAAACGGAAGCCCACCCCGCCCTCGCTGGCAACCGCTGCGGCGATTCGCTCATCGAACGCAGCGAGATAGAGCGTTTCCTTGCCGCCAAGTGAATGACCGGTTGCGCCGATCCGATCGGCGTCCACCCCGGGCAACGCCGCCAGGATGTCGACGGCCCGTTGCGAATCGTAGAGCATCTTGTGCATCCCCAGCGTACCGGGATGCCGCCGACGGAACTTGTCCACCGCCTCGAGATACTTCGTCACGTTCTGCCACAGGTAGTTCCGCGGACAGATTACCACGAACCCACGCCGAGCCAATTGCAGGCCGATCTGCTGCATCAGCGGCCCCTTGACCCCGGCAATCTGTTCGATCGTGTCACCGGTTGTCTGGTGCAGCGCAACGATGCCCGGCCGAGGACGAGTTGTCCTCGCCGCCGTGCGGGGAAACAACAGGTACGCTTCGACCGGCTGGCCCGCCTCGGCCTCATACCGGATCAACTGCCGTCGCACACCGGTCAGCTTCTCGTCCCTCAGCACTTCGAAATCGGCCGAAATCGGCCGTTCTGGCATCGGACCCAGAAACCTCATCCAGGCCGCCCGCAGCGTCTGCCGATGCCGAATCCACTCGCGACGCGTCTTGACCGGATCCGCATTCTCCCGGAGCAACACGCCTGCCAATGGCCTGAGCTTGTCCCTCGGAACACGGGCCGGTGCCCGGGTCACCGAGTCAAGCCACGCCACATCAACCGGCATTTCCTTCGAGTCCATGCCGCTTCTCCTCTCCAGTGAGACACACTCCTCGCCGCCAACTATAATCCGAAGTAAGAACTCCCGATGCCACCGCGCGACTGTCCGAATGTCGAGTACACCCGATTCGCCCAACGAATCTCTCAAGGGCCAGTTCCTGGTCGCCGGCAAGCAGCTGCGCGATCCGAACTTCTTTCGGTCGGTGGTGTTGATGGTCGAACACAGCGATTCGGGATCGATGGGACTGGTGGTCAACCGCCCTTCCAACGTCTCGGTTGCACGGGCTTTGTCGGGACACTACGAGCTGCCCGAGAACGACGAGCTTGTCTATGTGGGCGGCCCGGTCGAACCGTCAGCACTGTTCGTGCTGCACAGCGCCGGCGAGTTCGAAGAGAACCATTCCGATGTGGTACCGGGCATCTTCGTGGGCAGCAGCCCCGAAGTATTCGAGCGGGTGATCGCACGGGTCGTCGACGACACCGACGAACTGTTGTTCCGCATATTCGCCGGCTGTGCCGGCTGGGCCCCGGGACAGCTCGAGGACGAATTGTCCGGTGGCGACTGGCACCTGCTGCCGGCCGAGGCCTGCGAGATCCTCCCGCAGGACCCTTACGCACTGTGGGACGAGCTGGTCGGGCGGATCCAGGCCACCAACCGCACGGTCCCGCCGTCGCCGGGCAACCCCGAGTGGAACTGAGTGTCGCGACAGGAACATGCTCATGCCACAGGTTGTCGAAATCGCTGATCCGGACTGCGGTGCAACGGCACAGATTTCCGTTGACCGTGGCTTCAACTGTTTCTCCTGGCGGGTCGATGGCCACGAGCTGCTCGATGCCGAGACCGGTTTCGCTGCTGGATCCGGTCGGCCCAGCGGACACGGGATCCCGATCCTGTTCCCCTTTCCCAACCGAATTCGCCATGGCCGCTTTGACTGGAACGGCCAGCATTACGACTTGTCAGGCGGAACAGCTCCCGATGACGGCAATGGCAACGCCATACACGGCTTCTGTCTCGATCGACCGTGGCGGGTGATCTCAGAAGATGATGCGAGTGTCACCGGAGAATTCCACCTGTCGCGTGATGCGGCCGAACGACGCCCGCTGTGGCCAACCGACGCCCGGATCACCATCCGCTACGGTCTCGAACAATCTCGGCTGATCGCCAGGGTCACCATCGACAATCCCGACGGGCAGGACATGCCGTTCGGTTTCGGGACCCATCCCTACTTTCGGCTGCCGCTGGGACCGAACAGCACGGCCGCCGACTGCCTCGTCCGCGTCCCGGCCCACCAGCAATGGGAACTCGACGCCTGCCTGCCCACCGGTCACCGGTTGCCGGTTGACCCATCGTGCGACCTGCGAACCGGAGGCCGTTTCGGCGACATGCGACTGGACCACGTGCTGACGTCGATCTCCGACGAACATGCCGAGCCACTGGAAACGCTGGAAATGAGCGTCGATGATCCGGTGGCCGGACATCGGCTGGTCCAACGGTGCGACGGCCGGTTGTTCCGGGAGGTGGTCGTCTACACTCCGCCCGGCCGGGATGCCGTTTGTCTCGAGCCCTACACCTGCGTCACCGACGCGATCAACCTGGATCCGACCGGAACCGGTTCGGGTTGGCGGGTCCTTCCGGCCGGAGAGACCTGGGAAACCCGGATCGAGCTGTTCACTGGTCCCCTCGGGGCTGCGACAGTGGTAGACTGAACCGGTTTCCCCTCGATCAGAACTTGCTCTGCGAATCGGAGTTTCCCCGATGACCTTTCTTCCTCTTCGCCACCTGCTCACGACAACGGTGGCCCTGGCCACCCTGCCAGCCGTTGGACTGGCCCAGGACAAGGCTCCAACGGCGGCAAAACCAAAGCCGGCCGCAAGCAATCGGGCACTGCTGCAGAAACTGCTGCAGCGAGTTGAGACACTCGAGGTGGAACTGAAGAAGCTGCGGGAAACCGGCAAAACGGTGGTTCCGGTCGATCCGTCCAAGCGGCAGGTCGTGGCGATGGTCGAGTCCACATTCCTGGGCGCGCCGTACTACCGGACCACCGGAACACGGTTCCTGGCCGCCAAGCTGGTGCTGGTCAACCTCACCAACACGCCCCGGGAGCTCACGCGAGATTCGGTGAAGCTGACCGTTGACGGCAAGCCGCACACGATGCCGGCCACTCTGCCGTCGACGCTCCGATCGTTCTCATTCCAGGTCGGAAATCAGAGTTTCCAGTCCAGCCAGCTGAAGTGGTTGAACAAGGTGACGTTGAAAAGCGGCGGCAGCGGATCGACCTGGCTGATCTTCCCCGGACTGCCGCAGGGTCCCCAGGTGCCCAAGCTCAGCCTGTCACTGGGGCTGGGCAAGACACCCATGACCATCGATCTGAACGCCCGCGCCCGCAGCCGACTGGCCATGGAAACGCGGCAAATCGGACCACGTGGCAGCCTGGGACTGATCACGATCGGCGGCCCTATCGACACCATCAACATCGCCTCGCTGGTCGACCAGCTCGACACGCTGGCCACCGCCGGAGTCGTTCGTTCGGTCATCAATTTCACCGACAAGGCGCCCCCCATCGAATCCAGGATCTACAGCTGGATGAACCAGGCCGCCTCGCTGGCCGGTCGAGGGACGGTCACCGGCAGCACCCCGTTTCCCACGATCCCGGCCGCAATCCGCGAACTGCACCTTGCAGCAATTCCCAACCGGCGATCCACAAGTGGCGGACCCGTCCGTCCAGGCGGCATGCCATTCAAGGGATTTCCTGTTCAGATCTCCACCACGCGGCCCTCGGGAGCCAACCCCCAGCGAGTCCACAAAACCGTTGAACTGGCGGTGATGGCCGCGTTGGACACCGCGTATCGCGTTTTGCCCCGCGGCGAGTTGCTCGAGGAAATCCAGCAAGGGGATCCGCTGACACGACCGGCGGCACTGGCCAGTGGAGGCGGCCGGCTGAAGACCGAGGACCTGCCGTTGTTGCTCACCCTGACCGCCGACGAGTCGCCAGCGATTGCCCAGGCCGCAGTGATGAGCCTTCGGCACTATGGAGAACCAGCAGCGGTCAAGAAGCTCAAGGACCTCGCCCATCGCAATCAGCCACCGCTGTCGAAAACCGCTTTCGACAGCCTGGCTGCATCGCGATATCCCGCAGCCCACGAGACGCTGTTGAAAATGCTGGGCGACTCCGACCCCAAGGCTCGCAAGGACATCGTGTCGACCATGGCCCGGTATCCGCGACCGGCATTCGCAGACGCGATTCACGGGTACGCCACGAGCGGCGATCCGGAACTGTCCCTGGCCGCCCTGCAGGCGCTGGCCCAGATTGGGCACCCCAAGCTGATGACGGCACTGGGAGACGCCCTCAAGAGTACCCATCCTCCCCGACGCAACGCGGCACTGACAATTCTCGCCTCGCGGCCCGACCAGAACAGCCAGAAACTGGCCATCGAATACGTGCTCAAGAGGCTCGAGTCGACTCCGCCGGACAACACCATGACGTCGCTGCTGATCCGGACTCGCGATCCTCGAGCCATCCCGATGTTGCTCAAGCACCTGGCCAACTCGCCGGCCAGTCGTTCGACGGTCATCAAAACGCTGATCCAGGTCGGCGACCAGGACATCGCCGCCAAGCTGCTGGAACACTACCCCAAGCTCAGCAACACCGACCGGGCCAACGTGCTGCGAGCTATCGGGCAGGTCGACATCAATACCTTCCGCAAGCTCGCTCCCGACGCCCTGGCCTCGAACAACAGCACCCTGGTCAACGCCGCCTGCCAGACGCTTCTGCAGGACGCCTCGCCACAGGCCGTCGCCATGCTCGTCAAGGCCTTCAATTCGACAAGCTCATCGACCACCTGGAACTACACCGCCAACGCCCTTGCGGGCATCGGCACCAGCGAAGCCCGCAAGGTGCTCGAAGCAGCCCGGTCCGAGAAAAACACCAACAAGCGGAACTACGCGGTCAACGCCCTGCGGAACCTGATGCAACGATCGCCCGGCTACCAGTACCTCTCGATGGGGCGGCACTACTCGCAGCAACTGAACTGGAAACAGGCTCTCACCCAGTACAACCTCGCCGTCAAAATCGACCCCCGTCTCTCGGCGGCCTACGCCGGCCGAGGCAACGTCAAGCTGCAACTTGACGACAAAAAACTGGCCGAAGCCCGCAAGGATTTCGTCAAGGCCGTCGAACTCGACCCGCTGAACTCGCAGGCCATGACCGGCATGGCCATCGTTCTGCTGCGTGAAGGCAAGCTGGATGCGGGATTGAAATACGCCGAGGACTCTCAGAAGAAGGCCACGTCCAGCAACCTCACGTCGGTCCGCCGGATGTACGCCTACAACCTGGCGTGTGTCTACAGCCGCGCGATCGAGATGATCAACAAGGATCCCAAGCTGCCCGACCGCGACAATCGCCTGGCCACCTGTCGCAAAAAAGCCCTCGAACAGCTCGAAAAGGCCGTCAAGTACGGCTGGCGGGACAAGGCCTGGCTGAACAAGGATCCCGACCTCAAGTCGGTCCGTGGAATGCCGGAGTTCAAGAAAATCTTCGGCACCGCCCCGAAGCCCCGGCCCAAGGCGACCCTGAAACCGAAGCTGAAAGCTGCCAAAAAGCTGAAGATCCCGAAGCCGGCCCGGCCCAAGGCCGTGCGGCCGAAGAAAGCGTTGCCCAAGGCCGTCCGAAAATCCGTGAAAAAGAAAGAGGGTTGAGCCTGGCGATGGTGTACCTGGATCGGATCTACACTCGCAGCGGTGATGCGGGCGAGACGTCGCTGGGTGACGGCAGTCGCGTTCCCAAGACCAGCTTGCGGATCGTTGCCTACGGATCCGTTGACGAACTCAACGCGACGATCGGAGCGGCCCGTGCCGCCACCGGCGAAGAAATCGCCGCAAACCTGGCCACGATCCAGAATGATCTTTTCGATGTCGGTGCCGATTTGTGCGTCCCCGCAGCCAACGGGGACGACAAGTCGTTGAGGGTCACCCCCGAGCAGGTCGCCTGGCTCGAGAACACCATCGACACGTTCACCGACCGGCTCGAACCGCTGACCAGCTTCGTGCTGCCGGGCGGCTCGCCGGCCGCCGCCACGCTGCACCAGGCACGCACCGTCTGCCGCCGTGCCGAAATCGAAGTGCTGCGGCTGGCCGAACACGAAACCGTCAACGACCAGGTGATCATCTACCTCAACCGGCTCTCGGATCTCCTGTTCGTGGTGGCACGATCCGCCAATGACGACGGCCGAGATGACGTGCTGTGGGTTCCCGGCGGGCAACCCGAATGAACCCGCCTTTGCTCCTTCCACCGGAAGCCTCCTGCTCATGCAACGACGCTCCTTCACGAAACTCCTCGCTCTCGGAGCTGGCAGCCAGTTGATCGGCGAACCAGAGTCCGACGCCGCGGTCGAAACCGACAAACCGATGACGCCCAAGAACTCCGACGACCGGAAACCCTCCGACCAACCCGGCCCGGTTGTCGTCGAGGACTTCATCGAACTGTCGAGGCAGAAGTTGCCACGGCCGTCCTGGGAGTACATCAGCACCGGATCCGAAGACCAGGTCACCCTGGCCGACAACGTCGACGCGTTTCGCCGGATCGGGCTGTTGCCCCCTGTCCTGCACGGAGTCGGCCAGGCCGATCTCTCGACCACCGTCCTCGGACAGAAGATCGACATGCCCGTGATGCTGGCCCCGGTGGCGGGCCTGAGAATGTTCCACCCGGACGGCGCCCTGGCATCCGCCCGGGCCGCCCGGAACGCGGGCACGATCTGCGCTGTCAGCAGCAGCTGCTTCAGCAGCATCGAGGAAGTCGCCGCGGCCAGCGACGGACCCAAGTGGTTCCAGGTCTACATGCCCCAAGACAAGGGCGTGGCCAGGTCACTGGTGAAGCGGGTCGAGGCGGCCGGGTTCAGCGCCATCGTGATCACCGTCGACCTCGGCGAGCGAAAGGACGCCGACCGGCGCAACCGCTTCAGTGTTCCCCACGACATGTTGCTGAAGCATCTTCGCGACATCGGACACACGTTGCCCGATTCGATCACCACGGAGAAACTGGATGCCTTCAACCAGGCAGCGTGGCAGCTGTCGATGTCCTGGGACATCTTCGACTGGCTCCGCGGCATCACGAACCTGCCACTGATCGTCAAGGGTGTGCTGACCGAAGCGGACGCCCGTCGAGCGGTCAAAGAAGACGTCGACGCCATCGTCGTCAGCAATCATGGTGGCCGGCGGCTGGATGGCATGCCTGCTTCGATCGACCGGATGCAACGCGTTGCCGAAACGGTCAATGGCAAGTCCGAGTTGCTGCTGGACAGCGGAATCCGCCGCGGGACAGATGTCCTGAAGGCCCTGGCCCTCGGGGCACGAGCCGTGCTGGTCGGTCGACCCCAGGCCTGGAGCCTGTCGGCTGCCGGCCAGCAGGGTGTCAGCCAGATGCTGGGGTTCTTCCGCGAGGAACTCGAGAACGCCATGATCTCCTGTGGCTGCCGCAACGTCGGGGACATCAGCAGCAACCTGCTCCTGAACACTCCGCCGATGGACTAACCGACCCACGACACGACGCTCTCACAACGAGGACACCTGACACGATGCCCGACCGCATCCGGCTGTTGCTGCTGGCTTTCACCTGTCTGTCATCGGCAGCAAACCTCCACGCCCAGGAATGGACCCGCTTTCGTGGCCCCAACGGCACCGGCATCAGCGCGGTGACGGGAATCCCCTCGACGTGGAAAACCGCGGATTACGCTTTCCGGGCCAAGCTTCCCGGCACCGGGTTGTCGTCACCGGTCGCCTGGGGAAGCCGTGTCTTTGTCACATCCGCCAACCTCGATTCCGGGCGTCGGCACCTGGTCTGCCTGTCGTTGACCGACGGCAAGGAGCTGTGGAAGAAAGCGGAGCCGTTTGCCAGCTACAAGAAACACCGGCAGAACACGTTTGCCTCGGCCACACCGGCCGTCGATGCCCAACGGGTCTACACCGTCTGGCAGTCCAAGACTGATTCGGCGCTGCTGGCCTACAGCCACGACGGCACCCCGTCCTGGCGAGTTCCCCTGGGAACGTTCAAGGGCGGGCACGGCCCGGCTGCCTCACCGATCGTCCACGGTGGGGTGGTTTACCTCTGCAACGACCAGGAAGGACCCAGCTTCCTGCTGGCCGTTGATGCGGCCAGCGGACAGATCAAGTGGAAAGTCCCTCGCAGCGGAAAACGCGCCTGCTACTGCACGCCGTGTGTCTTCAACCGTCCGGGACACGGCACCGAGATCATTTTCGTCCACTCCTACCAGGGCATCTGGGGCGTGGCGGCCGAATCCGGAAACAAGAACTGGCAGATCGATGTCTTCGGGACGTTCAAACAGCGGGCCATCGCATCGCCGGTCATCGCCGGCGACCTGGTGATCGGGTCCAGCGGTTTCACCACCGCCAGGAAGAACATCGTGGCAGTGCGTCCGGGCAAGAAAATCGGCGAGGTTGCCGAGGCATTCCGGGTATCGCAATCCGTACCGCACATCCCCACGCCATTGGTCTATCAGGACCACATGTATCTGTGGGCCGACATCGGGATCGTTTCCTGCATTTCGATGAAGACCGGCAAGTCGGTCTGGCGGCAGCGAATCGGCGGAAAATTCTTCGGCTCTCCGATCTGCGTCGACGGGCGGCTGTTCGCCATCGATGCCAAGGGCACCGTCGTCGTTGTCGCGGCCAGTCCCGAATACAAGCTGCTGGGCAAGAACCCACTGGGCGAGCGTTCACAATCGACCCCGGCCGTCTCGGGTGGCAAGTTGCTGCTGCGAACCAACTCGCAGCTGATCGCGATCGGCAGCGAATAGCCGCCACTCACCGCAACGGTTTCGGCTTACCCTCTTTGACCAGTGGGCCGATCGTCCTGGTGAATTTCACCCCCGTCACGCGATCAACATTGTCGGCCCGACGGCGACGGCTGGCCGGAAAGTCTTTCGTCTGCTGACGCCAGGTCTCCAGCGCCTGTTCCAGCCGCTTGCGGATACCGCTCGATGCCGGCTGATCCGCCAGGTTGTGGAACTCGCCCGGATCGTTGGCCGCGTCGTAGAGTTCCACAGCAGGCCGTGGTACCCGAAAGATCTGCAGTTGATCCCCGGTGATCCGGCCACCGGCTTTGGCGGCCAGCAGGTCCTTCCACGACGGGCTGCGGCTGCAGTCGGCCGGATGCCCGAACGGCCTGTCGAGATATGCGTTGGTGATCAGCTTGTGAGTTCGCGTCCGGACGCAGCGGATGTGTTCGTCGGCGTTGTGCCAGTTCCTCTCGGCAAAGATGAATTCACGGCCCGGCAGCGAAGGATCCTTGAGCACCGGCAACAGGCTGTGGCCGACCATCGTCGACGGCTTCTGGATTCCCGCCACCTCGGCAAATGTCGGAGCCAGGTCAATGACGCTGGCCAGTCCATTGTGAACACCTCCACCGGCAATTCGTCCCGGCCAGCACATCACCAGTGGTGTGCCGATCCCCGAGTCGTAAACGGTACCCTTGGCCCGCGGAAACGGCTCGCCGTTGTCTCCCAGAAAGACCACCAAGGTGTTCCTGAAACGGCCCCGTTTCTTCAACTCGTCCAGCAAGCGGCCGATGTCACGATCCATCCGGCCAATCTCATCGTAGTAAAGAGCCAGGTCCCGCCGGGTCGAGAGCGTGTCGACCAGAAACGGCGGCACAACCGCCTTGGCAGGATCGTGAGGCGGTTTCAGGGCTCCGGCCTTGTACGGACGATGCGCGTCACGGAATCCAACCCACATGAAGAACGGTTTCGCCGCCGCCTTGTCGAGAAACGTCCCGAACTCCTTCACCGATTTGCCGTACCAGTCGAACTGCTGCATCCCGTTGGGACCGTAGTGAGTCTTGAGCATGTGGCCGGTGAAGTACCCGGCCTCGCGGAGGGGAGTCGAAATGAACACCCCACCGGCCGGCAACCGCATGTGCAGATCTTCGGCTCCGGTCTGGTGAGGGTACCGGCCGCTGAGAATGCTGATCCTCGAAGGACTGCACGACGAGGTGGTCAGGAACGCGTGAGTGAACTTCAGGCCGGCGGCAGCCAGGGCGTCGATGTTCGGAGTGCGAATCGAAGGGTGGCCGTAACACCCGTAATCCTTCCAGCCGATGTCATCGCCGATGACAACCAGGATGTTCGGGCGGTCGGCAACCGTCGGGGCAGCGAACAGGCTCAGCACAAGGACCGCGGCAAGCGGGAAGCGGGCGTGGCACATGGGATAATCCGTGATCCGGGAACGGGATTGCCGGGATCCATCCTAACCACCCGTCCACGGGACGGCCCAGCGGGGACTTCGAAGAACCCATTCAGGGCAATTGACCGGCCTCCGGCTACGGGGCTATTCTGGAGAACCCGGTCGAGATATCGGAGCCTCGTCGATGCGCATTCTCACCCATCTCACGGTTTTCTTGGCCGTGATGTGTCTCGGTTGGCAGTTGCCGGCCGGGTCCGCCGAGGCGGAGGAGAAAGACCGGTACAAAGTCGAGATTTCCCGAGACAAGCCGGTCGCCTGGTGGAGGTTCAATTCCCCCGAGTCGCCCTTTGCCAGCCACGGTACAGCGCAATTGCCGGCTCGTGCGACAAAGTCAGTCGAGTCGGGCATCGCCGGGCCACTGCCACGGTTCTATCCGCTTTTCGATGACACCAACCTCTCGGTGGGTCTCTCCGGCAGCGACCGCCTGGTGATCTCCGATCCGGGCGAGAACAGCCCGCTGGATTTCACCAATGGTGATGCGATCACACTGGAGGCCTGGGTTCAGCTGAAACAAATCAGCGGCGAGCAGAACATCTACCTCATCGGCAAGGGTCGGACGAACAACCCGGGACAAAAACCGGCGAACCAGAACTGGGCCCTGCGACTGACTGGTCGCCAGGGCACAGCTCGGGTCAGCTTCCTGTTCCGCAATGCCGACAACCGGCAGGGAAACCGCAACGACTTCCACCGCTGGATCGCCAGCGTCGGCTTTCGTCCCGACAACGCCTGGCACCACGTCGCGGTGACCTATGTCTTCGGCAAACCGGACAGTTTGCGGGGCTACCTGGACGGCGAGCCGGTAGCCGGAAACTGGGATCTGGGTGGCAAGACGACCAAGCCGCCGGTCGTGGACAACGACGAGGTCTGGATCGGCAGCACGCTGGGCGGTAGCCCCGGCGCAACGCTCTCCGGCCGGATCGACGAGGTGGCCATCTACCGGACGGCCCTGGTCTCCAGGCGGCTCGCCACTCACTTCCAGTGCACTCGTCCCGACACGCGTCTGGCTGAGATCCCTGATGCGAAGGTGCCCGGGAACGCAATCCTGGTCGAACTGCTTGACGGGGTGCCGGCCAAGACGTCATGGGACTTCCCCCGTTCACGTCCGGTGGAACGCTGGCAACAAACAGCCGCGGCATGGGTCGGCCTGCCACGCAGATACTCATCCGGCGGCCTGATTGTCGATCGGCCGTCGCCATTTCTGCTGCGAGCCCGAAGTCATCTGAAATTGCCTGCCGGCAAATACCAGCTGGTGCTGCGAGCCCGCAACGCCGCCCGGCTCTCGATTGATGGCCGCCTGGTTGCCTCAACCGGATTTCTCAGTCGCAACGCCAGCGGCCACGAAAAAGTTCCTCCACAGGTTGTCAGCGGCCGGGACGATCTCGTCGACCTTTCACCCGGACACCAGCAAACCCTGGTCGACGTGACACTTGAACCGGCCCGCGGCAATGACCACCTGGTGTTGCTCGAGGCATTTGTCGGAGGTGCGGGCGTCCGGACAGAGCTGGGAGAACTCTTGGTCGGTATCGCGCCCAAGGGAAAACCCTTTCGGCTAATGGCTGCCAGTACCGACGACTCGCTCGGACTCTCGGAGGATCAATGGAACCGTTACGTCGAGACCTTCGGCCAACAACTGGTTGCCTGGAACGACCAGAGGCGTCGAACCAGTGACCCACTCGAGCAGGAATACTGGAAACGTCGTCACCGGATTGCCCGCCAGGCGGTCCCCGCCCTGACGCCACCCGGCACCGACACGTCGCTGGCTGCGGTTGATCGCTGGCTGGCGGCCGCTGCCTCGGATTCTTCCGAATCGGTTGTCGGTGATCACACGTTTCTTCGCCGGCTGGCGCTCGACACCACCGGAGTTGTTCCTACCCGGTCGGAGATCCACTGGTTCATGGCCCGGCCGGCCGCCACTCGCCGCGGCGATGCGATCACCCGTTTCCTGGCTGATCCACGCTGGGCCGACCACTGGGTGGGATACTGGCAGGACGTCCTTGCGGAGAACCCCGGGATCCTGAAGCCCAAGTTGAACAACACCGGCCCGTTCCGATTCTGGATTCACGACTCGTTCCGCGACAACAAGCCGATCGACCGATTCGTGACCGAACTGGTTCTGATGAAAGGCAGTCGTTACGGCGGAGGCCCGGCCGGCTTCGCGATGGCCACCGAGAACGATGCTCCGATGGCCGCCAAGGCCCATGTGCTGGGAACAGCTTTCCTGGGGGTTCAGTTGAAATGTGCTCGCTGTCACGACGCGCCCTACCACCCGTTCCGTCAGAAGCAGCTGTTCAACCTGGCCGCGATGCTCAACCGGCGTCCCCTGAAGCTGCCCAAGACCAGCACGATCCCCGGCGCGTCCCTGTCGGGAGATTCGCCGGTCAAGGTCACGCTGAAGCCGGGTACCTCGATCGATCCCGTCTGGCCATTCGCCGAACTGGCCGGCGGCGAGCTTCCGCGGGGTCTTCTGCGAGACCGCGCTGATGCCCGGGAACGACTGGCCGCCCTCGTCACTTCGCCGGCCAACCACCGTTTCCCCCACGTCATGGTCAATCGACTCTGGAAGCGCTACCTGGGCTGGGGATTCGTCGATTCGGTTGAAGACTGGCACGACGCGAAGCCGGTCTACCCGAAACTGCTCGACTACCTGGGACGAGAGCTGGTCCGCAACGGATACGACCTGAAACACGTCGCCCGGCTGATCTTCGAGTCCCGCGCCTATCAGCGACCGGCACATCCCGCCAAGACTCTTTCCGGCAACACGCCGCCGCCGCCCGCTCCGATTCGACGCCGGCTGGTGGCCGAACAAATTGTGGACTCGCTGTTCGTCGTCAGTGGAAAAGCGATGCGGACCGAGTACCTGACACTCGACCCGGAGGGCCGGCGCGGATCCAACACCTTCCTGAACCTGGGCGTGCCCCGGAGATCCTGGGAATTCGCGGCGTTGTCCAATGAACGAGACCGGCCAGCACTGGCATTGCCGGCAGCCCAGAGTGTCGTCGATGTCCTGATGGCGTTCGGATGGCGTGAGAGCCGGCCTCATCCGATCACGCTACGTGACGGCACCACGAGCGTTCTGCAACCGCTGGCCCTGGCCAACAGCTCCGCCTCTCACCGCACCGTGGTCCTTTCCGATGACCACGCGTTGACCGACCTGCTGGTCACCGACCTCTCGCTGATGGAGATCGCCGATCTCCTGTACCTGCACATCCTCTCGCGACCGGCTTCCTCCGAAGAACGGGCCGAGGTCGTCGCGGTACTGTCACCTGGCTACTCAAAGCGACGGGTTCCCGGCGCCATCAAGTCTCCACCACCTTCCAGTCGACGCCTGACCCATGTCTCGTGGTCCAATCATCTTCATCCCGACGCCACCCGCATCAAGCTCGAGCTCGAACGCCTGGTCCGTGCCGGTGACCCGCCCACCAACCGACTGACGGCTGGCTGGCGTGAGCGGGCCGAGGACGTGATCTGGGCCCTGGTGAACTCCCCCGAATTCGTGTTTTCTCCATGACGCCATTCTCCTCACTCGCCGGCAATTCCCGACGCCATTTCCTGCAGCTGGCCGGCACCACCGTGCTGCCGCCGGTTTTGTCCGCGGCATCCGAACCGACAAACCGGAACACCCGTGACAGTGGACCCGTCGGGCGAGCCGAGAACTGCATCCTGCTGTGGTTGGGCGGTGGCGCGTGCCACGTCGACACCTGGGATCCCAAGCGGAAGGGTGACGGCAAGAAGATTGCCGGATCGTATTACGATCCGATTCCCACGGCTGTTCCCGGTGTGCAGGTCTGTGAACACCTGACGCGGTCGGCTCGACTCCTGGATCGCTGCGTGTTGCTGCGTGGCGTCCACCACGAAGTGATCGACGAGCACGCCGCAGCCACCAACCGCATGCACACCGGTCGACCGCCTTCGGGCACGACGATCTATCCCTCGATCGGATCGATCATGGCACACGAACGGGGTGCCGTGGGTGACGGCGTCCCTCCCTACGTGGTAATGGGGTACCCCAGTGCCAGCCGCGGGCCCGGATTCCTGGGTGCCGGCGCCGGCTATCTCTATCTCACCGACACCAAGGCCGGCCCGGCCGGGCTGCAGCGACCCGCTGGCGTGGGTCGCCAGCGACAGGCCCGCCGCGAGAAGTTGCTGGGCCGCATCCGTGGCAGGTTCCTCGACAAGAATTCCGCCGACACTCGCGTCCGGGACTACTCGGCCGCCGCCGCCCAGGGACTGAAGCTGGCAGGACCGAAGTTCATGAGCGTGTTCGACCTGGAGTCCGAGGGCGACGCGTTGCGGCAGGTCTACGGATCGGAATTCGGTCAACGTTGCCTGCTGGCACGGCGGCTGGTCGAATCGGGAGTGCGATTCGTCGAGGTCTCCTTCAACCTGAACTTCATCAACGGCACCGGCTGGGACACCCACAACGAGGGGCAGCAGCAACAGCACCGGATGATCGATCAGCTTGATCAGGCCTTTGCCGCGCTGATCACCGACCTGGAAAAACGAAAGCGGCTGGACCGCACACTGATCGTGATCGCAACCGAGTTCGGCCGCCCGCCGGAATTCGATGCCCGCGGAGGCCGGGGCCACTACAGCAAGGCCTTCAGCGTGGTGTTGGCCGGTGGTGGTCTGAAAACCGGCCAGGCCGTCGGCACGACCGACGAGTTGGGCAAGACCATTCTTGACCACCCGGTCTCGATTCCCGATCTGCACGCAACCATCTGCCAGGCCATGCGGGTCAACCCGGCCAAGGAACTTTACGACGGCATTCGCCCGGTGCCCATCACCGACAACGGCCGAGCGATCTCACGGGTGTTCGGCTAGTTGCGCTGATTGACCATTTCGCGCGATGACCTTTACCCTAGTCCTGAGACAGCATCGAATTCACAGCCGGAGTCAACATGCGCTGCCATCGAAACGTCTTCGTCGCTTGCCTGCTCGCCCTGGTCCCGCTGGCTGTCACCGAGGCGGCTGATGACGACAAGCCACTGGCGTCGTGGAGTTTTCAGCAGGATGCGGGCGGCTGGACTGCGGTCAAGGACTGCAAGTTGTCGGTCGCCGACGGTGTCCTGAAAATCCAGTGCACGGGCAACGACCCGCACCTGGTCACGCCGGTGCAGGTCACAGGTGGCTGGCACCGCCTGACGCTGAAGGCCCGCTTCCGGGGTCGTATGAACGGACAGATCTTCTGGGGCACCAAGGCCGACAATGGCTTCAGCGAGGCGCGGTCCGAGCAGTTCCAGTTCCGGGCAAGCGGCAACAACTGGGCCAGCTACCACGTCTTCTTTCACACCGACAGCGACCTGGTGCAATTGCGTCTGGATCCGGGCAACCGCAAGGGGCGTGTCGAACTTGCCGCGATTGCCCTGGAACGCAAGCAGCCTCCCACCCCGCTGGCCACCCCGGTCAAGCGGATCAAGGCGGCCCCGGGGTTCCAGGTCGAGCTGCTTTACTCGGTCCCGATCAAGCAACAGGGATCCTGGGTCGCCCTGGCCACTGACCCCAAGGGACGACTGATCACGTCCGACCAGTACGGGAAGCTCTACCGCATCACCCCACCGCCAATCGGACAGTCGGAGAAGGGGATCAAGCTCGAGACGATCGCGGCGGACATCGGAATGGCACACGGCATCGTCTACGCCTTCGACAGCCTCTACGTAATGACCAACGGTCCCGGTGCGGGCTTGTACCGGGTCACTGACAGCAACGGTGACGACCAGTTCGACACCGTGAAGAAATTGCGAGCCGTCCCCGGTGGTGGCGAACACGGCCCTCACGCCGTGATTCTTGCACCGGATGGAAAATCGCTGTACGTCTGCGCCGGCAACCACACCAATCTGCCAAAGATGGAGAAGTCGGTGGTCCCCCGGAACTGGAAGGAAGACATCCTCCACGACCGAATGTGGGATGCCGGTGGCCACGCGGTGGGCAAGATGGCCCCGGGAGGCTGGATTGCCCGGATCAACCCCGAGGGCACCGTGTGGGAACTGATCAGCGTCGGATACCGCAACGAGTTCGACATCGCCTTCAACGCCGACGGCGAACTGTTCACTTTCGACGCGGACATGGAATGGGACATCGGATCGCCGTGGTATCGTCCCACCCGCGTCTGCCATGTGACCAGCGGTAGCGAATTCGGTTGGCGCAGCGGTACCGGCAAGTGGCCCACCTGGTACCCCGACAGTCTGCCGCCGGTCGTTGACATCGGACCAGGCTGCCCCACGGGTATCACGTTTGGCACCGGCGCCAAGTTTCCCGGCAAGTACCAGAAGGCGCTGTTCATTTCCGACTGGAGTTACGGAATCCTCTATGCCGTCCACATGCAGCCCAAAGGCTCGACCTACACCGGAACCACCGAACGGTTCCTCTCGGCCGCGCCACTGCCGCTCACAGACGTGCTGATCAACCCCGCTGACGGTGCGATGTATTTCACCATCGGCGGCCGCCGCACCCAGTCGGGCCTGTACCGAGTGACCTACGCCGGGAAGGAGTCGACCAAGCCGGTCGACGGCAAGAACACCGCCGGAAGCAAGGAGCGCTCTCTGAGACGACAGCTCGAGGCCATGCAGCGCCCCGGTGCCGTCGGTGTCTCCGAATCCCTGTGGCCCCACCTCTCGAGTCCCGACCGTCACATTCGCTTCGCCGCCCGCGTGGCAATTGAACACCAGCCGGTGGAACGGTGGGCGAAGCGGGCGCTGTCCGAAACTCGCCCGCGTGCACGAATCGAGGCCGCCATCGCCCTGGCTCGCCACGGCGACAAGACTCTGCAGGCCAACCTCGTCAGTTCGCTGTCCCGCACCAAGATCTCGTTGCTCAAGGAATCCGATCAACTCGGACTGTTGCGGGCCTACGGGCTGGCGGGTCTCCGAATGGGTCGGCCAACCGGCCAGGTCCGACAGAAGATCCTGTCCCACATCGACGGGCTGTTCCCGTCGACCTCGGATTCGCTGAACCGCGAACTGGCCCAGCTGTTGATCTTTCTCGATGCGCCCCGCGCCGTTCCCCGGACACTCACCCTGCTCGCCGCTGCCCGCACTCAGCAAGACCGGTTGCAGTACGCATTGTTGCTGAGAAAGCAGACCAACGGATGGACCCGGGAGGGGCGGAAGACCTACTTCGAGTCTTTCAATGCTGCCGCTGCCGCGCGGGGAGGCCACTCCTTCGCCGGCTTCCTGAGAAACATTCGCAACGAGGCCATCGCGGCCCTGCCGCCGACCGAAAAGCAGGCCCTGGCCAAGACACTCGAGGCCGGTGCCAAACCCAACTCAGTCGCCCCCGACGCCACTCCGCGGAAGTTCGTCCGCAAGTGGACCACCGAGGCGCTGCTTCCAGCCCTGTCCCAACCCCTCTCGGGACGGAATTTTCGGAAAGGCCAGGAACTGTTCGCAGCAGCCAGTTGTTTCAAATGCCACCGGTTTCGTGGCCAGGGAGGCATCGTCGGTCCCGACCTGACAGCTGCCGCCCGTCGCTTCAACAACAAGGACCTGCTCGATTCGATGACCGTTCCCTCGAGAACCGTCTCGGATCAGTACCAGGCCTCGATGTTCGTTCTCGACAACGGCAAGACGGTCATCGGACGTGTCGCCAATCTCAGCGGACAGAACATCATGGTGATGACCAACATGCTCGAGCCCGGCAATTTCACCGCCGTGCGACGTGATACCATCGAAGAGGTCATTCCCTCGAAAACATCGCTGATGCCCGAGGGCCTGTTGAACACGTTGACTCGCAACGAGATCCTCGATCTGGTGGCCTACATTCGCTCCGGCGGTGATCCCAAGCACGCGGCGTTCAGCAAGAAGTGACGCGATTGCTGGATATCACTTCGCCAGTCGGATCGTGACACCCGAGATCTGGCCGCTGAAGCGGTTGGGGGCCTGATAGCCACCCACGGCCCCGTTGATGTCCTGCCCCACCTCGAGGCCGTCCTGGGGAACCTGTGCCAGGGTGCCGGCGGCCTTGGCGCGAGCGACCTCGCGGTCGCGCACCAGCAGAGCGAGTCCGCCATCATTACCGACTCGCGCCGAAACAACCCGAGCTGTTCCCAGCACGTCAGGACCAGCCAACTCGGTCAGCTTACCGTTGCGGCGAAACGAGAAGACCGGCTTTCCGTCCTTGACCCACAGAGCCCAGCCATGGGCGGTGCCACCGTGTCCGACCAATACGCCCTGGCCGGGCTGCCCGATCGTCACGGTGACAGTGAATCCCCGATCCTTCACGTTCGGCACGCCACCGTCCCGAGGCAATCTCGCTTTGGCTTTCAGCTTCAGCGTTCTTTTGCGGCTGACCTTCCGGGCCTGTCCCGAGTTTGGCCAGGGCAGCACGTTGGCACGAATGGCCCACGTGTTCCAGAGTGATTCGAGTTTCTTGGCCCGCTCGGCATCGGCATCGACCAGATTCTTCAGTTCACTGCGATCGGATTTCAGGTTGTACAGTTCCCACGGCCCGTTCCGACCCTTGGCAACCAGTTTCCAGTCACCGACTCGTACGGCCCGGTTCCCCTCGTGCTCCCAATACAACGGGCGATCCGGCAGGTCCTTCCCGCCGAAGACAGGCACCAGGCTCTTGCCTTCCATCGAGTGCACCGGACTCTTCTTCCATTCCGCCGGGTACTTCGCTTCGGCCAAGTCGACACACGTGGCCATGATGTCGACGAGGTGACCCGGCTCATGCCGGAACGTTCCGTGGTCCTTGATCCCGTTGGGCCAGTGAGCAATCAGTGGCGTTGAAATGCCTCCCTCGTGGACAAAGTGCTTGTACTCGCGGAATGGCGTGTTGGACGCGTTGGCCCACTGGATGCCATAGGCGACATAGGTATCGGACGGACCGGGCATGACACCGAATCCCTGGCGAACCGGACGGCCGTCGCGAGTGATTCTGGGCACCATCGAGTACTGCAGTTCGCCCGGTTTCATCGCCGGTTGGCGTGCCAGGTTCTTGGGCCTCAACGCGCCATTGCTGCCAAACTCCTCCTGGCACCCACCGTTGTCCTGCAGGAACAGCACCAGCGTGTTGTCGAATTGACCGGTCGATTTCAGGGCTCCGACAATTCGTGAGATGCCCTGGTCCATCGAATCGATCATTGCGGCGTAGACCTCCATCCGCACCCGCTGCCAGGGCTTGTTCCTGGCATCACTCCAGTCCTGGACATTGGGCGAGAGCGGCCAGGATCGGTCCAGCAGTCCCATCTTCCTCATCCGTGCCAACCGCTCCTCACGCAGCACATCCCAGCCCTTGTCGTACCGGCCCTTGTACTTGGCAATATCCATCGGCTTGGCGTGCATCGGCCAGTGCGCGGCGGTGTAGGCCACGTACATGAAGAACGGCTTGTCGCTGTTGTGATCGGTGATGAACTGCGCCGCGTTGTCACTGATCGCATCGGTGTAGTAGTAGCTGTCGGGATCTTCGGGGGCGATCAGCGTGTTGTCACGGGTCAGAGAATTGGGATCGAAGAAACTGCCGGCTCCGTGAATGGTCCCGTAGAACCGATCGAACCCTCGCTGGCGAGGCCAGTTGTGCTTTCCGTCCTCGCTGGTCGGGCGGGTCGTCTTGGTGACATGCCATTTGCCGGCCATGTAGCAGCGATACCCGGCCGTGCCCAGCACCTGCGCGATCGTCACACAACGATTGTTGAGATCGCCGCGGTAACCGGGATGACCCCGGTCGTTCATCATGTGACCGACTCCCGCCTGGTGTGGGTAAAGACCGGTCATCAGGCTGGCCCGCGTCGGACAACACCGGCCCGTGTTGTAGAACTGCGTGAACCGCAGGCCTCCGGCCGCCAGGCGATCGAGCGTCGGAGTCGCCACCTCGCTGCCGTAACAGCCGATATCCGAATATCCCATGTCGTCGGACATGATCAGGATGATGTTGGGCCTGGACCCAGCCTGGAGGGAACCGGACAAAAGCAGTACCAGGCAGGCAATCCGCAGAAACGACATGTGAGAGTCCTTGGCAGAACCAGCCACCAGCCGTAACGGGTGGAGGCATTCCCGAGTGAGCGGATACTGCTGAAAACAGGAAGGCGGGCCGGCCCGTGGCCATTGCCGGCGGTTACGCCACGATCCGGCGAATCGGCTCCGCGCCCTCGACCCCGACCAACTTCTGGTCGAGACCGTTGAAGAAATAACTCAGCCGGTTGGGATCGAGTCCCATCTGCTGGAGTACGGTGGCGTGAAGGTTGCGGACATGGAACCGATCCTCCACCGCCGCGCTACCCAACTCGTCGGTCTTGCCAACGTTGACACCACCCTTGATGCCCCCTCCGGCCATCCACATGGTGAAGCCATATGAGTTGTGGTCGCGACCGGTTCCCTTGGCGTACTCGGCCGTCGGCTGCCGTCCGAACTCACCGCCCCACACAATCAACGTCTTCTCGAAGAGTCCTCGCTGCTTCAGGTCCTTGATCAACCCGGCAATCGGCTTGTCGGTTTCCAGGGCGTGCATGTCGTGATTTCGCTTCAGGTCGCCGTGGGCATCCCAGTTGGCATCGTTGTGGTTGCCACCGGAGTAGACCTGGATGAAACGGACGCCCCGTTCGACCAGCCGACGAGCCAACAGGCACTGGCGGCCAAAGTAGGAGCTCTCCTTGCGATCGAGCCCGTAGGATTCCTGCGTCTCCTTGGTTTCCTGGGCAAGATCTGTCGCCTCGGGCGCCGAGGACTGCATCTTGTAGGCCAGTTCATAGCTGGCGATGCGGGCAGCCAGATCGCTGTTGTCCACACGCCGCAACTGGTGGTCGTTGTTGTACGCTCTCAAGGTGTCCAACAACCGTCGCTGCATCGAGTCGCTGAGATCACCGGGCCGCTTGAGATTCAGGATTGCGTTGCCCTGGGATCTCATGATCGTGGCCTGAAAACTGGCGGGCATGTAGCCGGCCGACCAGTTCTTTGCTCCGCTGATCGGACCGCCACGGGGATCGAGCATCACGACGAAACCGGGCAGGTTCTCGTTCTGGGTCCCCAGGCCGTAGTTGACCCACGATCCCAGGCACGGGCTGCCGGAGACGATCTTGCCCGAGTTCATCATCAGCATCGCCGACCCGTGAATCGGACTGTCGGCGGTCATCGAGTGGATGAAGGCAACGTCGTCGACGCACGTCGCAAAATGGGGAAACAGGTCGCTGACCCACTGGCCGCACTTGCCGTGTTGTTTGAAATTCCACCGGGTTTCGACGATTCTCCCGCGGCTCTTCCGTCCACCTCGTCCAAACGTCTTCACGTCGACGGTCTTCCCGTCCATACCTTTCATCTTCGGCTTGTACTCGAAGGTGTCGATATGGCTGGGTCCACCGTACATGTAGAGGAAAATCACGCTGGTGGCCTTGGGATCGAAGTGCGGATCCTTGGGGGCCAGCGGATTGATGAACTTTTTCTGCCCGTCGGCGGCCACGGCCTGGCGAGAAAGAAAATCGGCGTCGAGCAGACCCGAGAGGGCCAGCCCGGTGAAGCCGGCACCGGTCTCCCAGAGAAACTCTCGCCGCGTTCGACCACAGAAATTCGTATGTGCTTGTGTCATGGTATCGGGTGCTGTGTTGATGAAACGGGTTCGGCCGTGCGTGTTCCGGCCGGGTTCAGTCGAGATAAAGGAACTCGTTGAGATTCAGTGCCAGCAGACAGAAGGACTTCAGAGCCAGTTCCGAGCTCGCCTTGTCCTGGGTCTTCAGAGCATCGATCAAGTCCACTCCCCGCTGGACCTCGACTTGGGTCGGTGTCCGCTGCAGGGCGCGTTTCAGGGCCAGCGTGACCTGTGCAGCAGGATCATTGCCCGCATGCTTCTTGAGGAATTCGGCAAATACCTTCGCCTCGCGCTGGCTGAACTCGCTGTTCAGCAGTGCCAGCGACTGGGTGGGCTGCGTGGTGGTGAATCGCACCGGGCAGCTGTTGTCCAGATCCGGCCCGTCGAAACTCTCGAACATCGGCACCACCAGTGAACGCTTCACGTGCACGTAGATGCTGCGGCGGTTGCGATCCTGCGGGGACGACTTGCCCCAGCCGGCTCCCGGCCGAGACTGCCCCTGGAGAATCTCGCGGGGGATGATCGTGAAGATGCTCGGCCCGAACATCTTTTTCCGGTTCAGGGCACCGTTGATGGCGAGCACCGAATCCCGGATTTCCTCGGCGGAGAGCCGCCGCATGTTGTATCGCCAGAACAACTGGTTGGTGGGATCGGCAGCCAACCCCTTCGCATTGGCGCGGGAGGTCATCTGGTAAGTGGCCGAAAGCATGATCCGTCGGTGCATCCGCTTCAGCGTCCACCCCCCGTCAACCAGTTCGGCAGCCAGCCAGTCGAGCAGTTGCGGGTGAGTCGGTTTCCGGCCGGCAAAGCCGAAGTTGCTCGAGGAGGCGACGATGCCGCGGCCGAAGTGGTATTGCCAGAGCCGGTTGGCGATCACCCGGGCCGTCAGCGGGTTCTCGCGGCTGGTGATCCACTCGGCCAGCGCTCGTCGCCGATTCGCCGAGCGAGCACCCTTGGCCACGGGCCGGATGTTGGGTTCCGGCGGTGAAAGCACCAGGGGAAATCCGGGCTCGACCTTGTCTCCCCGAGCGTGCGCGTTGCCACGGATCTGCACGAATGTCTGCGGGGGATTGGGTCCGAGTTCCTTGACGACCAGGGCCTGGGAAAATCCGGGCGGACGAAACTTGCGGAGCTGGTCTCTGCGAGCCGCCAGCTTCTGGTACACATCGAACTTGTCCTTGGACAGCTTTCCCGGCACCTTCTTCTTGAGGATGGGCACCCGGTTCTGCTCTCGCTTGAAGTCGTCAACCTCACCACCTTCGAGCAGGTTCTTGTATTTCGCATCGAGCCCTTTCAGCCGCTTCAGGACATGGGCCAGGTCGAGCTTGTGCCTGGCCACCAGGTCCTGGTTCCGTTTCAACTCGGCTGCGGTCGCCACCGTGGTGATACTGGCATCTTTGACCGAACCACCACCACGTACCCCGTAACGACGGATGTTCCGGAAGAAGGCCAGCAAACGGTAGTAATCCTTCTGGCGGATCGGGTCGAGCTTGTGGTCGTGACAACGCGCACAGCCGACGGTGAGTCCCAGGAAGACCTCGGTGGTCGTCCTCAGGATGTCGTCGAGATCTTCGAACCGCGACTGCTCCCGGTCCACTGGCTCATCCTGCCAGATGCCCAGGCGATAATATCCGGTCGCGACGACACCGGCGGGGGGCACTTCTTCCAGCTCGTCACCGGCAAGTTGTTCGCGGGCAAACTGGTCAAACGGTTTGTCGCTGTTGAACGACCGGATCACGTAGTCACGAAATCGCCAGACATACGGTTTGGTGTCATCGCGTTCGTAGCTGTTGGATTCGGCATAGCGGACCAGGTCCAGCCAGTGGCGTGCCCACTTTTCGCCGTAGTGAGGCGACTTCAGCAACCGGTCGACAACCTTTTCGAAAGCCTTCGGCGACTCATCGGCCAGGAACGCATCCATCGCGTCAGGGGTCGGCGGCAGGCCGGTCAGGTCATAGGTCGCACGACGCAACAGCGACATCTTTTCAGCCGCAACCGGGGCCGGCAAACCGGCACGTTCCAGACCGGCAAGAATGAATTGATCAATCGGGCTCCGGACCCACGACCGGTTTTTGACCTTCGGTGCGGATGGACGTTTCACCTTCTGGAAACTCCAGAAGGCCTTCGTCTGTGCATTGACCTGCGGCGTCTTCTTGTCTGAACTGCCAATCTTCCCGGCAAAATCGGGTGTGATCGGCAACCCCATGCGGATCCACCGCTTGAGGATCTCGATCTGGTCGGCCGGCAGTTTCCCCGAGGGAGGCATCTCGTAGCCTTCCAGTTCATAGCCGATCGCCTCAACCAGCAGGCTCTTCTCGGGTCGCTTCAGGTTGACCGCCCGTCCGCTGTCGCCCCCCTTCATCAATCCGGCGCGATTGTCCAGATGCAACCCTCCCTTGACCTTGCTGCCGGCGTGGCACTTGAAGCAGTTTTTCACCAGCAGCGGCTTGACCTTGCCGGTGAAAAAGTCGACTTGCTCTCGCGGAGAGAGGGCAGGATCCGCGGCCTGGAGAGGCGACATCAGGCCGCCGAGCAGCGCAGCGATGACAATCGAGAACTTCATGATGCGGATGAACTTTGCGGAAGGGGTTGTGTCCCGGGGATTCCGGTCCATCGTAGCACGCACGTACGATCCGGGCAGCGAAAACAACAGCGGAAACCCGCACAATAGCTGGCCCACGACAGTCGCTATACTGGTGTTGCCAGGAAACGGAACAGTGGTGCAACCCGGGAGATGACAGTGGTTCGAGCGTCGGCTGCACCACGCACATTGGCCACCCTGGTTCCGGTAGCCATGCTGGTCTTCTCTCTGGCCAGCTCATCCGGGTCGTCCGCTGTGGACGATGACTCGCCGGAAACACGCCTCGAGCGGGCCCTGGCGACCCTGAACCGTGATGACGCAGGCCACGTCGTCGAAGTGCTGTTTCACCACCACACCAGGCTGTCCGACAAGGTTCTCGCCACGCTGCGGCATCTCGAACATCTTCAACGTCTTGGGCTGGGTTCCCCTCAGTTCACCGACCGGCATTTGTCCCACATCGAAGATCTTCAACAACTGAAATCTCTCGGACTCACCCAAACAAAGATCACCGACGAAGGACTGGCACGGCTGGCCAGGCTGAAATCACTGGAAGACCTTCGCCTGGACGGCTGCCGCCAAGTGACCGATCGGGGACTGGCACAGCTGGCCGGGTTGAAGTCGCTGACCAAACTGAATCTCGCGGATACGGAAATCACGATCGAAGGCCTGAAGCAACTGGCCGGTCGCAACTTCATGGTGCTGAAGCTCCCTGCCGGTTCTTACAACGACGACGGACTGGCCCCCTACCTCAACGCCATCGCACCCCGGTCCGATCTTGATCTTTCAGAATGGTCACTCTCTGACGAGGGGCTGGTGCACCTCGCCAATCAACAACAACTCAAATCGCTCGTACTGCCAGGAGGATGGCGGCGGGAACAACTCGTCTCCGACGAGGGTCTCGTCCACCTGGGTAGCCTGGTCAACCTCGAGACCCTGAGCCTGGCCGAGACGAACATCGATGGATCGGGTCTCCGTCACCTGGCGGGGCTCTCCAACCTGAAGTCCCTGGACCTGGCCGGCACCAGGCTGGTCGACCAGCACATGATCCACCTCGAGCAACTCGAATCGCTGGAATCCGTCCGCCTCGCATATTGCCAACAGATCACCGACCGCGGGCTGGCATCACTCGCCCGACTCGGCCAGATCACCAAGCTCAACCTGGGTGTCTATCCCGGCAACACCAAGATCACCGATGCGGGGCTGGTCCACATCTCGGAACTGACTCAGCTGCACGAACTCCATCTCACCGACATGCCGGTTACCGATGCGGGACTGAAACAACTCGAACAACTCGAGAAGCTCAAACAGCTTTGGCTGGATGGCTGCATGAAGATCTCCGACGCGGGTCTCACATCAGTCGCAACCCTCGAAGAACTCGAATGGGTCAATCTCAACGACTGTCCGGATATCACCGCAGCCGGCGTACTGGCGTTGCAGAAGGCGCTGCCGGAATGTGAAGTCTCACACGGGACCAGTATCACCTGGATGACCATCAACGGCTGGTGGTACCAACCAACAATTATCGGGGTTCCCGTCGGACTGCTGTTGCTGTTGTGCGGTGGACTGGCATTGCGCCGTCGGTGGCGATCACGGGGTGCCGCAGCGGGCGTTTCCGGTCCCGAAGCAACCGGATGAACCACTTGCCCCGCGCTCGGACCGCCGCTTATCCTGAATGGGTTCCCGACGACGCGGAAGCAAACGATGCGACGCACCCGAATGAACGCTGCGACGATCGCGACACTGGGTGTCGCGCTGCTCGTTTCGTTCGGCTGCCAGGACCAGCCGCCACCGAAAACTCCGCCCACGGGACCGGTCCCGGAATCGTTGAATTTCCAGGTGACGTCGATCGACGGTGAGCCAGTGAACCTGGCCCGCTACTTCGGCAAAGTGGTGGTTGTCGTCAACATCGCCAGTCGCTGATCGTTGACGACCCAGTTCCTGCAGTTGCAGGACATGCAGGACAAGTACGGCGAAGAGAACTTCGCGGTCCTCGGTTTCCCCACCGACCAGTTCGGCAGCTTTGCCGCGGGAACCGACCAGGAAGTGAAGGACTTTTGCCAGGCGAAGTACAAGGTGTCATTCGACCTGTTCTCCAAGATCGAAGTCAACGGCGAACAGGCGGCCCCTTTCTACGGGTACCTCACCAGCCAGGACGCCCCGCCCACAGGGAAGGGAAAAGTCGAGTGGAACTTCGAAAAGTTCGTGCTCGACCGAAAGGGCCAGGTGATCGGCCGATTTCGACCTCACGTTCAACCCCGTTCGAAAGAAATGAAGTCGGTGATCGAAAAGGCCCTGGCCAGCTAGGGTTCAGTCCACATCACCGAAGTACTTCCGGATGACCCACTCGGGTTGATGCCGATCGGGTTTTCGCTTTCGGCCTGTCAGGTCAATCGCCTTCGACTTGGGATTCTTCGAGGTGTGGGGGGTCTTGTCCCCGGTCTGCTGTTGCCAGGTTTCGAGCAGCGACATCATCCGCTCGACTCGTTCAGCCTGTCCCGTTTCGCCGGCAAGATTCTTCAGCTCGGCTGGATCACCGTGAAGATCGAACAGCTGGGTGTGGTTGATCAGCGGATAACGGATCAGCTTGTACCGATCATCCCGCACTGCCCGCATCTTGTTCTCGTACGCGGTGAACAACGTCTTGCGAACCAATCGCCTCTCTCCGTTGATTACGCCGGCCAGGCTTCGGCCCTCGACCTTTTCGGGCACCTCCACCCCGGCCCAGGTGCAGATGGTGGGGAACAGGTCATACAGGTAGACCAGGGCCTCGCTGGATTTCCCCTGCGGAATTCCCGGGCCGCTGATCACCATCGGCGTTCCCATGCTGTGCTCGTAGAGGTTCTGCTTGCCCAGCAGTCCGTGGCTGCCGACGGCCAGGCCATGATCAGCGGTATAGACGACAATCGTATTTTCGGCGTGACCGCTTTTGTTCAACGCAGCCAGCACACGTCCAACCTGTTCATCGAGATGGCTGATCATCCCGTAGTATTCGCCCAGCTGGCTGCGAATGACCTCGGGGGTTCGTGGCCAGGCCGCCAACGCTTCGTCCCGACCCACCATCCATCCGTTGTGGAAAGGGTGCTGAGGCATGAAGTTGGCCGGCAGCGGCAGCTTGACCCGGTCGGGCGCGTACATCTCGGCAAACTTTCTGGGCGGTTGCCTGGGATCGTGCGGCGAGGTGAAGGCGACGTAAGCAAAAAACGGCTTGTCGGATTTCCCCTTCCGGCTGCCAAGAAAATCGATCACCGCATCGGCAAAGACCTCGCTGGAAAACCGCTCGGCCTTCCTTGGAGGAGTCAGCTTTCCGTCAGCGGCCAGGTCCCGGATGGGCACTTTCGTGTGATCGGACATGCCGCCGATGAAAACCGACTTGCCATGTTGAAACGCCCGGATGAACGACTGGGCCCGGTTGTGCCACTTGCCAGTACCGAAGGTGACGTAACCGCTGCGAGCCAGCACGGCGGGTAGCAGCGGCACACCCTTGAGGTTCATTGGCACTCGCCACAACGTGCGACCACTCATCAACATCGCACGGCTGGGCTGGCAGACGGCTCCGTGAGTCGACCCCATGCAGTAAGCACGGCGGAAGTTGAACCCGGAATGAACCAGTCGGTCGATGTTGGGAGTGCGAATGTGAGAGTTGCCGTACGCCGCAACCGTATCGGGTCGCTGATCGTCGGCGAACAGAAACAGGATGTTCGGACGCGACGTGGCCGCATCGGCCCCGTGGGCCAGCGGAGCTCCAAGGCCAACCAGCAACACGATCACGATCGACAGTGGTTGGAAATTCAGCCAGCAATTCATGACGAAAAGCCCCCACGAGTGAGAAACACCGAACCGCCATTGGAGACCCCGCGGCGGAGTTTTGCAATCACCGCGTAACGTGGCTCCAGCAAGTCGCCGCGGCGCGGCGAATGCTACAATCCGCCCCATGGACCACCGATCGATCTGTGCGCTGATCTGCCTGCTGTGGACTTCTGTCGCGACGGCCGACGACGCATCACGGGTCGATTTCCAGCGAGACATCCGTCCAATCCTTTCGGAAAACTGCTTCCAGTGTCACGGACCCGACGCGAAGGCGCGGAAGTCCGACCTGCGACTGGATATCGCCACCAAGGCCCTGGCCCACGACCCACCGCTGCTCGTGGCCGGCCAGCCACAGAAAAGCCTTCTTTGGCAGAAAGTCTCCAGCAACGACCCGGATGTTCGAATGCCGCCGGAGGAATCCAATCGTCGGCTGACCGGTGCCCAGCAAGACTTGATCCGACGGTGGATCGCCCAGGGCGGTGAGTTCCGTCGACACTGGTCGCTGGTGCCTCCGGTTCGCCGACCACCACCGACTGTCCCGACCGAAGGACTCTCGCCGGCTCGCAACGCCGTCGACACCTTCATCCAGGACCGGCAACAGGCAGCTGGGTTGTCCATGTCGCCACCGGCCAACCGCCGTACGCTGCTGCGACGGCTGGCCTTCGACCTGCTGGGACTTCCACCCACCGAACACGAACTGGCCATGTTCCTGGCCGACTCCCAACCCGGGGCCTGGAACCGGGCCGTCGACCGCATGCTCAATTCGCCCCGCTTCGGCGAGCACATGGCCTGGAACTGGCTGGTGGCCTCCCGTTACGCCGACACCAACGGCTACCAAGGCGACCGCACTCGGGTGATGTGGCCGTGGCGGGAATGGGTGATCGGGTCGTTCAACGACAACCTGCCCTTCGACAGATTCACCGTCGACCAACTGGCCGGCGACCTGATCCCCTCCGCAACTCCAGGACAACTGGTCGCCACCGGGTTCAACCGCAACCATCCGCTCAACGGTGAGGGTGGGCGGATCGCCGAGGAAAATCGTGTCGAGTACGTGCTGGACCGTACCGACACGACGGCCACCGTCTGGATGGCTTTGACATTGGGATGTGCAAAATGCCACGACCACAAGTTCGACCCGCTCTCCCAGAAGGAGTACTACCGCTTCTCGGCGTACTTCAACAGCATCGCCGAGTCGGGACGAGTCGATAAGGGTGGCAACGCCAACCCGGTCGCCCGCGTGACCACCCGGGCACAGCAAACCGAACTGCACCAGATCGACTTCCTCATCCGGCAGCAGAAGAAGATCCTCGACCGGCCGCTCGACAGCCTGGAGACCGAACGGAACCGGTGGATCACACGGATCCACCAGCAACTGGCTGACGGCCCACTCGCCGGCTGGCACATTCTGGCCCCCAGATCGGCGAAATCCCTTCAGGGAGCTCGGATCAAGACGCAGCCCGACGGTTCGCTTCTGGTCAGCGGCAAGATGTCGACCACGGACGACTACGAGATCCGCGTGGTGACGGGGCTGAAACGAATCACCGGTTTCCGACTCGAGGCGCTCACTGACCCGAGCCTCGGATTCCAGGGGCCGGGCCGAAAGGCGAACTTTGTTCTGACCGAGTTCGCAGTGAGCCTCCAGCAGGGCACGACCAAGCCCCGGAAACTGGACTTCACCGGCGCGGTGGCCGACCACAGCGAAGAGTCGTGGAAAGTCGCCGGCGCGATCGATCCATCCAAGACGACTGGCTGGGGTGTCTGGGACGGCGTGAACAACACCGCACAGGATCGCCAGGCGGTCTTCCGGTTGAAGCAGCCAGTGGAGATCGCCGAGGGGTCGGTCCTGGTCGTCAAGCTCAGGCACCAGTCACGCTTCAAGGAACACCTGCTGGGCCACTTCCGAATCTCGGCCACCGACACACCGAGCCCCGGTCTCGACACTGCCACGGTGCCCCCAGCCGACATTCTCGAGCTTGTCCGGAAACAGGTTCCGAACCTGAAAACCGGCCAGCTGAAGCGGTTGTCCGAGTATCACCGCAAGACCACCGACGCCTCCCGAAGGGCCCGGCGACTGGTATCGATCAACCGGGCCGCGCGACAACGGCACGAGGGCGGCATGATCGAATCAATGGTGATGCGCGATCGGGAAACACCCCGAAACACCTTCCTGCTGAAACTGGCGCGTTACGACCAGCCGGTCACCAGCGAGAAGCTTGCCCACGGCACCCCCACGGCACTGCCGCCCCTGCCGGCAAACGCCTTGCCCAACCGCCTGGCAATGGCCCGCTGGCTGGTGGATCCCGGACACCCCCTGACGGCCCGCGTAGCTGTCAACCGGCTCTGGCAGACGTTCTTCGGCACCGGGCTGGTCAAGACCAGCGAGGACTTCGGGTCCCAGGGAGAACCGCCCAGCCACCCCGAGCTGCTCGACTGGCTGGCCACCGAGTATCTCCGGACCGGGTGGGACACCAAGCGAATGATCCGACTGCTGGTCACCAGCGGCACCTATCGCCAGTCCTCGGCGGTGACACAGAAACAACTCGAGGCCGATCCCTACAACCGGTTGCTGGGCCGGGCATCCCGATTTCGCCTGCCGGCTCACGTGATCCGCGACCAGGCCCTGGCCGTTTCGGGCCTGTTGGTCGAAACCATCGGCGGCGTATCGGTCAAGCCGTACCAACCGCCTGGACTCTGGGCCGACTTCAGTTTCGGCAAGATCAGGTACTCGGCCGATTCCGGTGCCAAGCTCTATCGCCGCAGCCTGTACACCTTCTGGCGACGCTCCCTGGGTCCGCCGAACATGTTCGACGAGGGCACCCGTGATGTGTGCCACGTGAATCCCCAGAGGACCAACACGCCGTTGCACGCTCTGACGCTGCTCAACGATGAGACGTTCGCCGAGGCGGCCCGGGTGTTCGGCGAGAGATTGCTCGGGACCCCCGGCAATGACGCGGCTCGCATGAGACGGGCCTTCACGCTGGTGCTCTCACGCCCCCCGACGGACCCGGAGCGGACACTGCTGCATTCCTCACTGGATCGTGCTCGCCAGCACTACCGGGCTCACCCCGACCAGGTCAAGGCTTACACGACTGTTGGACGTCACGCTCCGGCCATCGGACTCGACCCGGTCGAGGTTGCTGCCTGGGGTGCGGTGGCGTCGTTGCTGTTGAATTCCGACGAGGCGGTTACTCGAGAGTGACCGCCTTCAGGTTCTCCCCCATCCCCAAGAATTTCCCCATGCAACCGCTTGCTGATCACCATCTCCTGCAGACTCGTCGGAGGTTCTTCGGTCGCTCCTCGGTGGGAATCGGTACCGCCGCCCTGGCGGCCCTGCTCGACCGCGAATCAGCCGCCGAGCAACTGGTCAGTCATTTCGCCCCGACAGCCAAGCGGGTGATCTACCTGTTCCAGAACGGAGCTCCCACCCAGGTCGATCTCTACGACCACAAGCCACAAATGGAGAGATTCCGCGGCACCGACCTGCCCAAGGAGATCCAGGGCGGTCAGCGGTTGACGACCATGACCCAGGGCAAGTCCCAGAAGGTGTTGCCCACGGCCTGGCCATTCCGGGCCCATGGCGAGTGCGGCACCCAGATCAGTTCTTTGCTGCCCCACATCGGATCGATCGCCGATGACATCTGCCTGGTTCGGTCGGCTCACACCGAGGCCATCAACCACGCTCCGGCCATCACGCTGTGGCTGACCGGATCCGAGCAACCAGGCCGGCCGAGCTTCGGTGCTTGGCTGTCATACGGGCTAGGACGCGAGACTGACGAGCTGCCCACGTTCTGCGTGATGACTTCGCGCGACAAGGAAGCCTCTTGCGGTCAGATCTTCTACGAGTGGTACTGGGGAAACGGGTTCCTGCCGAGCCGTCACCAGGGAGTGAAGTTCCGAGGCTCCGGCGATCCGGTTCTCTATCTCTCCAACCCCCCTGGAGTCGACCAGGGCCTGCGGCGGGGATTGCTGAATGACCTGGCCCAGCTGAATCGGCTGCGGGCTCGCGAGGTGGGTGATCCTGAAATCCAGACGCGGATCGCCCAGTACGAGATGGCCTACAGGATGCAGAGCTCGGTACCCGAGCTGACCAACCTGGCCAGTGAACCCAAACACATCCTCGAGATGTACGGCCCAGACGTGACTCGCCGGGGCTCATTCGCCCACAACTGCCTGCTCGCTCGCCGACTCTCCGAGCGGGGAGTGCGATTCATCCAGTTGATGCACGCGGGATGGGATCAACACGGCAACCTGCCCACCCAGTTGGCTGTACAGTGCCGGACACCGACCAGCCTTCCGCGGCACTGGTCAAGGACCTGAAGCAGCGTGGCCTGCTGGATGAGACGCTGGTGATCTGGGGCGGGGAATTCGGCCGGACCAGCTTCTGCCAGGGTGACATCAACAACAAGAAACAGCACGGCCGGGACCACCATCCGCGAAATTTCTGCCTCTGGATGGCTGGTGGCGGCATCCGGGGCGGGACAACTTACGGGGAGTCGGACGACTTCAGCTACAACGTCGCCAAGGATCCATTCCACGTCCACGACCTCCAGGCAACGGTGCTGCACTGCCTGGGTATCAACCACGAACGACTGACCTACAAGTTCCAGGGACGACAGTTTCGCCTCACCGATGTTCACGGGCGGGTTGTCAAGGAGATCCTGTCATGACACGCAGACTTTCACTGGCCGTGCCAAAAAACCTGCTGCTGCCGGTTGTGCTGATGAGTTGCACGCTGGTTTCGGCCGAGGAACCGCGCGATCCGATTCCCCGCGGCGGCGGACGGCTGAAGAACCACTGGGCCACCTGCGTGATCAGCATGAAATCCGGACACATCGCCGGGATCTGGGACAACATCTCCGGCCGTCGCCTGGTCCAGGAGAGTTACGAGACCTACCGGCTGACCACTCCTGACGGGAAGACCATCACCGTCAGCGAGAAGGACGACCGCGTTCACTCGGCGATTTCCACAGCCCCGCCCCCGAACCGTCCCCGCTGGGGAAACCAGACCGCCTATTTTGCTCGCAACCCAAAGATTCCCGGATCGGAAATCCGCAAGAGCTACTACTTCGCACTTGTCGGCGAGGAACAGCGGATCGTATGCCGCTCGGTGTCGATCACGGCCCCGACCGAGCAGGCCACCCTGTTCACCAGCGTCTCGCACACCGTCCTTGCTCCCCGGTTCCGCAAGGACTCGCTGTACCACTACGTCGTGCCCCAGGGTGTCGCCGGAGACCAGCGGCCGCTGATACGATCCCCACAGATCACCAAGCCCCTGATTCGCCGGGATCACAGCAATGACCGGCAGGGACGCGCGGCCTCAGACATTTTCCAGCCCAAGTGGAAAATCGGTCTGTCCCAGTACCTGTACCGGGTGGGTCGTCACTGGGTCTACCCTGTCGGGCTCCGCAACCCCACGCACTGGACAGACAACGGTTGGCAGATCGCTTCCGGAGGATTCTTCCTTGCTGACAAATCCGAGAACAAGCGAACCAACCGGCTGGAGATGCGGTACCACATCTTTGGAGAGGATCGCCTGGCGGTACACGAGGAGTACCTCGGCCTGCCCGAGCTGGCCAAGATCCGAAACGACACGCAGCAGAAGCTGCGGCTGGAAAAGGTCCGTACCCCGGGGACTCCCGCAAGGTTTCTGCGACCCGGTGATCGTGTCCCAACAGCATCGCTGATCAACATTGGTTCGGGCGACAAAGGGCAGTTTCGCTACGGCGTGTATGCGACATCTGACGAGAGCCGACTTGAACAGATCAGCCCCACGGACTCGAAGAAAGTTGTGCTGTCACTGACCGGGAAACAGCTGAAAGAACGCCTTGCACAACAGCGAAAGAAGAACCCGGCGTTGATGGGCGGGATGTACATCTACCGCCGCCACGAATCCCCGGTCCTGATCGATCATCTCGACTGGCTCGCCTCACGGACGCCCAACGGACTGGTCAACCTGAGACCGATCAAGGAAGTTTTCGAGTTCGAGACCCGGGGAATCGTGGCCGAATCGGATTACCTGGGCACCGGGGTTTTTTACTGGGACGCCGCCCTGGATGCCGGACAGGTGGACTGGGACCGCCGCACCGTCAGCCAGACCCAGTCCGCCGTCGATCGGTGGAAGATGCTCTTCGACGCACTCCATCAGCGTGACAAGCTGCTGTGGACGAACTCCCGGACCGGGTCGGCCTATTACGACATCACCTACTACGAAGCCAGCGGTGCACAGAAGATCGCCGGAAAGAGCTGGCGTGACGCTGCCGACATGGACCTGATGAACAAGATCTACCAGGTGCCGGGTACGATCCACGTGCCGCTGTACTGGTGGAACAACGGCCCCGAGGAGAACACCCAGATCTACCAGAACCACTGCCTGGCCCTGGCCCTGTCTCCCAGGGACGGTGCCTGGAGCCGAGAAGTGGACGGGAAGCTTCCCGAAAGTGCCGACGACGGCGTGCTGTTCGAAGTCATCGACGAGTTCCGCAATGCGCGGTTTGTCCGCATCGGCCTCGAGCCGGCTTGGTGGAATGACCTGAAGACCAAGATCGAAGCCTACACCCTGCAACTGGGTCCCACCTGGTTCCTGAACGTGATCTCCCACCGCAAGAAATCCTCAACCGTCACGGCCTCGATCGACACCGCCCGTGCCAGGCTGGATTCCCAACAGCCCATCTTCTGCTGGCAGCACCAGGCTCGAAAAGCGCTGAAGGCCGGCTCCCAGTACCCCGCCAAACAGGTCGACCGCTATTTCACATCGACGCAACTTGCGGTCGTGAAACCGACCGAAAAACGGCTGGGGTTGTCACTGCCCGATGTGCCCCCGGAGATCCTCCGCATGTGCACCATCACACAGGTTCCCGCCTGGATCGTCTCCGCCGACGGAGTCGCCACCCAGTTGCGATTGCCCCAGACGCTGGGATCAACGGTGTCCGGAGAAGTTGACCAGGCCAAGCGGCAGGTGACACTCGAGACCAGTGGCAACCGTCGTCTTACCCTCGCCGCATGGTGGAATGCCGGCTGGGGAAAGGTTCGGGTCCGGGTTGACGGGATCGAGGTGCCTCACCGGGTCGATCGAGCGTCGGGACAGCACCTGCTGGTGTTCGAAGTGCCGACCGGATCACACCGAGTGCAGTTGGCGCCCTAGCCGACCGATTGCATGCCCCGTCGCGGCGGGACACAATTGAATTCCGCGAAGACGGTTCTTCCTCACACCCGAGGCTCACCATGCGTTGCACCATCGTCCTGGCTGCCCTGATCGCAATGTTCGTTTCGTCGCCGGCCCACGCCGATGACTTCAGACTGTCGGCCCGCTCGCGGCAGGCCGCCAAAATGCCCTGGGGACCCGGACACAAGACCGTCACCCGGTCGCTGAAATGGCAGCCGAAACAGACGGCTGTGATCGTCTGCGACATGTGGGACCTGCACCACTGCCTGAACGCGACACGTCGTGGTGCCGAAATGGCGCCGAGGATGAACAATCTCCTGAAGCTGGCTCGGCGCAACGGCGCAACGATCATCCACGCTCCCAGCAGCTGCATGAACACCTACAAGGACCACCCGGCCCGCAAGCGGGCCCAGGCGGTACCCCGCTCCAAGTCTCTTCCCGACGAAATCAGCAAGTGGTGCTACAAGATCCCCTCCGAAGAAAAGGGCGTCTACCCGTTGGACCAGACCGACGGCGGCGAGGACGACGACCTGGACGAACACCGCGCGTGGGCCAAGAAGCTCGAAAAGATGGGTCGCAACCCTCGGGCTCCCTGGAAGAGCCAGACCGACACGCTCGAAATCGACAACCGAGATTACATTTCGGACAACGGTGAAGAGGTCTGGAGCATCATGGAGCAGAAGGGCCTGAAGAACGTGATCATGGTCGGCGTGCACACCAACATGTGCGTGCTGGGTCGGCCATTCGGTCTTCGACAGATGTCCAAGAACGGCAAGAACGTCGTGCTGGTTCGCGACATGACCGACACGATGTACAACCCCAAGCGGTGGCCGTTTGTCAGCCACTTCCAGGGCACAGACCTGATTATCGAACACATCGAGAAATTCGTCTGCCCGACAATCACCAGCAACCAGCTGCTGGGTGGACAACCGTTCGTCTTCAAACACGACCAGCGACCGCGGGCAGTGTTCCTGGTCGCCGAGAAGATCTACAACACCCGATCGACGCTCCCGGTCCTGGCCAAACGACTTTTTGAGGACCGGCTGGGCTTCCAGACCACCGTGCTGCATGCCGCCGACGGCATTCACGAGATCAAGGGGATGGCCGAGGCCGTCAGCAAGGCCGACCTGGTCGTCGTTTCAGTCCGTCGCCGCGCATTGCCCAAGAAAGACCTCGATGCGTTGAAAGCCCACCTGGCCGCCGGCAAGCCGTTGATTGGTCTCCGGACCGCCAGTCATGCATTCGACGCCCGGGGTTCCGGACCGAAGGGGCACGCCGAGTGGCCCGAATTCGATGCGATCGTGCTGGGTGGCCATTATCACAATCATCACGCCTCCGGACCCACCACGAAGATCACCGCACGGAGAATCGCTCACCCGATCCTGACCGGTATCGACAAGACATTCACCAGCAAAGGGTCCCTCTACATGACCAGCCCGCTGGCCAAGGGGACCACCGAACTGTTGTCCGGATCGATCCCGGGAAAGAAGGCCGAACCGATAGCCTGGACCAACCAGTTCGGCAAAGCTCGCATCTTCTACACCTCCCTCGGACACGCCGACGACTTCAAGCAGCCGGCGTTCTGGCAGTTGATGGAGAATGCGGTCCGCTGGACATCCCAGATGAAAAATGCCGTTGCGGCTCGACCATAGTCAACAGGACGTGAGCGTGATGCCGACCGAGTGGCAGAAAAAATTCCGCGTGGATCGCAAGTGATTCCCGCATGCTGTTTGTGCTGGAGAATATCGTGAAACGGCTGACCTGGTTGATACTGTTGGCATTCCCCGCTCTTGTCTGCGCACAGGAGGGCTCCGAACCGCCTGGCGACACAGAAGTTGTTCCGGCGGTTACCGCCGGTGAAGACGATGAGAAGAGTGATGATGCACCACAAGAGCCCGGGGGTGCGGCTCGCCAGCAGGACGAAAAGGAGAAGGGCGTCGACGAAGACAACCCGGCGGACTGGCCTGGCCTTTTGGCGTGTTGCGGTCTCTGGGGTATGATCCCGATTATCCTGGTGATCATCTTCCTGATACGTCGAGCGAACGCACAAAAACGGACCCAGACACTCTCGGGCATAGCTGCCGAATTGAATCTCGAGTTTTCGCCGATGGGAGAAGAATCCCTGGAGGGGCAACTGGGACCGTTTCCGCTGTTCAACAAGGGCCGCAAGGGCCAGTTGACCAACGTCTGCGTTGGTGGAACCGACGAGGTGGAGTTGCGGATCTTCGACTACCGCTACACGACAGGCAGCGGCAGGAATCGACGCGTCCACAGGCAGACGGTTGTAGCGATGCAATCGGCCTTGTTGAACCTGCCCGAGTTCCGCATGCGACCCGAGCGGATGTTTGACCGGGCCGGGCAGATGCTGGGGTTGCAGGATATCGATTTCGACGAACACCTGGCATTCTCGCAACAATTCGTACTGCAATCCGACATGGCGGAACAGACCCGCGAGTTCTTTGACAACACGTTGCTCGACTTCTTTGCCACACGTTCCGGGTGGTCATTTGAGACCCAGTCGGGTTCGTTTATTGTCTACCGCCCCAGGGAACTTGTTGAACCGACCGAATTCAAATCCGTCTTTGAAGATGGGTTCAGTTGCTTCAAGGCGCTCCGGGACCGGCTCGAGCGAAGTTGATCGCCGGTCCGACAGACGTCCGCGACGCGGGGCGAAACATCTATCGGTAGCCACGGCGTCTCAGCAAAAGTCGATTCAGCAACCGGACTGTGAGCCGATGGGGCTCAGACAGCGCGCCGTCAACGAAGCACTCGCACCGCAGGCGGTGTCTGCATGTGCCGTGGGCTGGTGGCTGCACTTTGTTGAGGCGGGAAGCCGACGAAGTGCAGCCAGCACCTGAGGGACTTGTTGTGGGTTGCCGGACGTTTCTGCGAACCAAACACCCTTCGGACGCGGATTCCACCCTCGGCAGTCGCCTGGATCGACTCCAGGCGTTCCCGGCCAAAACCGTCAACCGCCAGTGCCAGACACCGTTTGCGGTCCATCAGGTGGACCCAGCCCTCGGCCCGTACTGGCCGGACGGGATCCGAAACCACAAATGGCCGCAATGTCTTGGCAGTCCCTCTCGACACCCGCCAGGCCGGTGCCGAATCAGGTGGCCCGACACCTGGCCGCTCGGCTTCCAGCACCGCAACCTGCCCGGAACGCAGTCGCGAGTACACCCAGGTACCTGCCCCGAAATCCACCAGGTTTGGAGCGGCCGATGTCGATGTGTCCAAGTTGAGATCGACCTCGAGGCGGACTTCAGCAATCCGATCGTCCGGGTCATCGAGTTGCCAATCCATCCGAACCCAGCTGCGCGAGACAGGAAAATCCAGTTCGACACGATTGACGATTGGCGTCGACTTGCCCGCCAGAATCTTTTGCCGCCCCAACAGCGTGACAGCCAAGGGGCCCCGACGGACGGCCTTCCAGGCCGGTGCCTTCGGGCCACCCACTGACAGGCTTTGTCCCGACCGGGTCTTGAGCACCAGTTTTGCCGTGGGACCCTCGAGGTGTTCGTGACCGCCGAATTCCAGCGACTGCAAACAGGGACCAACCCGCGAGGGAATCGTCCAGGTCAGGTATGGCGCGTTGATGACTTTCAACGAACCGTCGGCTGTCTCGAGAACGTGTCCACGACGACGCTTCGGACTCGGGGTCACGTCCACACCGACTTCCAAGATCAACACCCGGCGTTGGCGAGGCTCGAGGCTCAACGGGAATGCCAATCGCCAGCGTGTGGTTTTGCCGAGCTCTTCCCCGTCCGCCTGCACAACGATCGGACGAGACGATTCGTCTAGCAAACGGAAGCGAAGCGGCCTGGGTTCCGAGGGGCGATCGAGTGTCAGCGTGCAGGGGTAAGCCGGTCGGGACCAGCCGCCGGTCTCTCGAACCTCAACCCGCAGGCGTTCGGCCCCCGCAAGGTTTCCGGAAATCACCAGGGCGGCGAAAACCACTTTGGTGACAAGGCGATCGGAGGAAGCTGACAACATGACAAACGGCTCCGGACGAAATCGTACCGAAGCCGTTTGCGTGTCTCAATCGGAGGCCCCTTGCCCGCCATCTGTTGGTCAAGGACTGGCCGGTAGTCCGGCACCCCCGACAGTGGATGGTCCATCGTCGTCGTGCTGGTTGACCAGGATCGGGATCCCGACGGCCATTCCAACGACCGCCGTCAGGGTCCATGGGCTCAGCCCGAAGATGCGAGATTCGGAACTGCTGTAGACCACATCAACCGACTCGGTCGCGGGAGCCTGCCAACTTACGACTTGTGGCTGTTCGACCAGGATCACCCGCGTGGAAGTCCGTGGTGGAGCCGATCCGGCAGCCCAGGCACGCACCACGTTCTGCGCAGAGCCGCTGACCAGTGCATACGTTCCGCCTGGCAGATCCTTCACGGCAAAACGTCCGAACTGATCTGTCCTCATCCAGACAATCACCGCGCCACCACGTCGCATTTCCACACGCCGCCCCGGCAAGCCGTACCCACGGCCGTCAACCAAACGTCCCAACAGTATTCCCCCTTCACCCAGCACGACGTCCGACACCGTGGGCTGCGTGGGTGTTGCTGCCATCAATCCCTGGGGAATCAGCATTCCGAGACAAGCCAATCCAAAGGCTAACCGTGCGATCAACATGATTTCTGCCACTATGAAAAACTGTGTTGGAGTCAGACCGAACCAAACAGGTATACGTCTCCTTTCGGTTGTACCGGTTTGTCCGATCGACGATTCCGATGGCTGTTCGCGCATCAGTTTCAAGCGTTGCAAGTTAACGCCCGTGGCTGGGCCTAACCGTTACAACCGGAGCATTCTGCAGAGAAGCCCCGCAAAACCTACCGAATCAACCGGATCAGGAGCGGCCGGTGAGCTCGGGAATCGGTGTGCCCTTGGAGAGCACCGGGACGGGCCGACCGCCGAAATCGGTCAGTGCGGTGTGCCGGGTGTCGATTCCGAGATGGTGGTAGATGGTCGCCAGAAAATCGTAAGGGCTGACACGCCGCTTGACGGGATCCTCACCGCGGGGATCGGTTGCCCCGATCACCTGCCCGGTTTCCATGCCCCCACCGGCAAAGACCATCGAATTGGCCCGCGGCCAGTGATCACGTCCGGGTTGGCGGGTCCCCTTGGGACGACTGGCCTTGCCCGGACCACTGGAGGGCTGGTTGGAGATCCGCGGCGTTCGCCCGAACTCGCCGGTGATGATCACCAGCACGCGTCGATCGAGCCCGCGATTGTAGACATCCTCGATCAATGCACTGATCGCCTGGTCAAAGAACGGTGCCCGCCACGCCAGGGCCTCGAAGACATGGTGGTTGACGGCGTGGTCGTCCCAGTTGGCGACTCGGCCACACAGCGGCCCGTCGAACTCGGTGGCCACAATATCCACACCCGCCTCGACCAACCGCCGGGCCAACAGGCACTGCTGGCCCCACTGGTTGCGACCATAACGATCCCGAAGAGCTGCCGGTTCATCGGAGAGATCGAACGCCTGCTGGGCCTCGGTGCTGGTCAACAGCGACAGGGCCTGGGCTTCGAAATCGTCAACCGCCTGCATCAGCCCGCCCTGGTCAATGTCTCGACGCAACCGATCAAAAGACGCTCTCAGGTTGGTCCGACGTTCCAGTCGCACCAGCGCGTCTTTCTTCACACCGATATTGGGGATCGCAAATTGCGGCTTGCTCGGATCACCGGTCACCCGGAACGCCTCATACGACGGTCCCAAGTAGGCCGGACCGGCAATCTGGAACGCGTCGTAGCGATCAACGGGATTCAACGCCACGTAATTGGGCAGGGCCTTGGGAGAATCCGACCGCAGGAAGTTGGCCACGGTCATCCAGTCGGGATAGATCGGCTTGGGCTTGTCGGCTCGGGCAGGATCCCCCGAGAGCACCCGCAACGAACCGGCAGGATGGCCACCGGCATCGTGAGCGACCGAGCGAAGAATGTTGTACTTGTCGGAAATGGCAGCCATTTTCGGCAGCAGCTCGGTCAGCTGGGTGCCGGGAACCTTGGTCGAGATCGGTTGGTATGGGCTGCGATAAGCGTCGGTGGCACCCGGCTTCGGATCCCAGGTGTCCAGGTGGCTGCAACCGCCCCGCAACCAGACCAGGATCACAGACGTCTGCACTTCGTCGGATTCACCGGCGGTCTCGGCACGAGCCTGGTAAAGCCCGGGAAGCGTCAGACCACTGAAGCCGACGAGCCCGGTCCTCAACAACTCCCGCCGACCGATCCCGCCGCCGGGACCCTGGCACCGCTGGCTATTCATCACCACTCCCCATCGTTTCCGACAGATGCCGGGGATGTGCAACATGAACACATCAACATCCGCTCATCCATCATATCGGTCCCCGAACACCACTGACAGGTGGGATTCACTTGGGATCCCACGAATCGGTACGGAACGGAGAAGCCGGCAGGCCGTTCTTGTTTGACAGGTTCGGCTCGGCCTCATGATGCCATCCGAACCGGACGGCCACAGGCTGATTGACGCCACCAGCACGAACGACAACCGTTTTCCCCTTGATCGTGGCCGAGGCTGCGACAAACGCCTTGTTTGCTCCGGCAATCGTGAAGTGCGAGAGGGCCTTGCCGTCGCGAGAAACGAGTCCATCGCCGACGTGATCAAACGAGATGTGAATCGCATCACCCTGGACCGTCATACCCTTGTAGAGGGGCCCGGAGTACACGAGCTTTTTTCGGCCGTAGTCTTTGGCAAGGGCCCAAAGGGCAAGCCGCTTGCCGACATCCTGCTTGTTCCTCGGGTGAATGTCCCTGGTGTTGCCAATGTCGACCGTGACAGCCATCCCGGTGTGGGGCACCGCGAGAGTCTTGAGCTGTGCTTCCCAGATTCCGGCCAGCAACTCGGACCCGCGATTGCCGTAGCGATACGGGGCCAACTGGACGTAGTAGAACGGCAACGCCGGCTTGTTCCAGACCGAACGCCAGCCGGCAATCAGGGCCTTCATTTTCTCGTGGTAGAGCATTCCCTCGCCGTTGTTCGATTCTCCCTGGTACCAGATCGCCCCACGGATGCCGTACGGCTGTACGGGAGAGACCATGCCGTTGAACAGCGCCAGTGGCGACTGGTGATCGATCGAACCGTTTCCACGGACCGAGGGATATTCATCCAGTTTTCCCGTGATGTCAGAAAGTTTCGGAACTGCCCGGAACCCGACAGGCGGCGTCCACGGCTCGATTCTTGTCCCCCCCCAGTTGCAACCGAGCAGACCGATCGGAACGTCAAGTTCCTGGAGCAGGTGACGACCGAAGTAGTATCCCACTCCGGTGAAGTCGCCGACGGTCGCGGGACTGCAGACCTTCCAGCCGTCGCTGGGAATGTTCACTTGCGGATCGGCGGCGGGCCGGTGCGGGAACTTGATGTGTCGGATCCGCGGATGGTTGGCTGCGGCAATCTCTTCCTTGGGGTTGTTCGATTGCCGGACACGCCATTCCATGTTGGATTGTCCGGAGCAGAGCCAGACTTCGCCGACGAGCACGTTCTTGATGGTCACCGTGCTGGTCCCTGCCACCACGATCTCGTGGGGACCGCCGGCTTTCATCGCCGGCAGGTAGACCGCCCAGGCACCTTCGGCACCGGCGGTCGTCGAGGTGGTGACGTCACCCATCGTGACGGTGACCTTGGTCCCGGCGTCATCCCATCCCCACAACGGGACAGCCTCGCCCCGCTGCAGCACCATGTTGTCGCCGATGACCGAGGGGAAGCGGACTTCCGCCTGAACGGTTGATGCGAACAGAACAAGGAGAAGGACGCTCAACAGCCTGCGCATGACATGGCTCCATGGGATGTCAATCAAGGGGAACCCACAGACTAACTTCGACCAGGGCGCTCGTCGAGGCGGTAGAAGCTGTCAGACGTCGAGGTTCTTGACGTCCAACGCGTGTTCCTCGATGAACTTCCGTCGCGGTTCGACGTCATCACCCATCAGAACGCTGAACAGGTCGTGGGCGGCAGCGGCGTCTTCCACCGTAACCTGCAACAGGTGCCGGCTTTGCGAATCCATACTCGTGGCCCACAGTTCCTCGGGGTCCATCTCGCCCAGGCCCTTGAACCGGGTGATCTTCAGGCCCTTCTCGCCCAATGACCGCACCGCCGGCACCAGTTCCCGAAAGCTCGACAACGGACTCTCCGACTCGCTGTTGACCAGCCGCAACGGGAAGTACGGCTCGCCATCCCGATTGCCGGCCGGCAGTAGATCGTGAACCGTGATGCCGTACCCCTTCAGGTCATCCAGGGCCGTGTTGATCGACTTGACCTCGTGCAGATTTGTCGGCTTCAGTTGCGGCCCCTTGACCTCGCTGCCGTTGGAAGGAGTGTCTCCGTTGTCCGATGGGCTGGCGTCGTCGTTATCGGCGACTTCGAACTCTCCTCCGTGCTTCTCTTCCTCGGCCGCCAGAAACGCATCGCGATTTTCTGTCGTGTGGAACCAGTGCTGATCACGGCCCAAAAAGACGCGGTAACGGGGCAGTCGGCCGTCCTCGCCCACGTGTTCGCCCACCAGCCAACGCAGGTCGACTCCTCGTCGCTCGAGTGTCTGCAGCGGTTCCTCGAGCCCGTTGAGCAGGGTGATGACCCGTTCGAGTGCCTCGCCCTCCAGGACCTGTTCATCGTCAAGCTCGACGCGACTGCCGTCAGCACCCAGCTCGACCAGCTCGGGCATCATCTGTTCATGGGTTTGGACATAACGAGGTTTCTTGCGTCCCCGGACCACCCGGTACAGTGGCGGCTGGGCGATGTAAACACACCCCTCGCGGATCAGCGACTCCATGTGACGGTACAGGAACGTCAGCAACAGCGTGCGGATGTGGCTGCCGTCGACATCGGCGTCGGTCATCAGGATGATCTTGCCGTAGCGACGCTTGGCGACATCATCGAGCTGCGCGCCGGGGGGCACACCAATCGCCTTGAAGATGTTGGTGACCTCCTTGTTCTGTAACACCTTGGCCTCTCGGGCCTTCTGCACATTGAGGATCTTGCCGCGGAGAGGAAGGATGGCCTGGATATCCGAGTCACGTCCGGTATCGGCGGAACCGCCGGCCGAGTCTCCTTCGACCAGGTACAGTTCGGTCTCTTCGAGCGTCCGGCTGCGGCAATCCCGAAGCTTTTCAGGCAGCCCACCGGTGGTCAGGGCCCCCTTGCGGCGGATCATCTCGCGGGCTTTCCTGGCCGCCTCACGGGCCTCTGCCGCACGCATCCCCTTCCCGGCGACCAGCTTCGCGATCTTCGGATTGGCCTCGAGAAACTTTGTCAGTCCCTCGTGGACCACCGAGGTGACGATTCCCTCGACTTCGCTGTTGCCCAGCTTCGTCTTGGTCTGACCCTCGAACTGAGGATCTGGAACGCGTACCGCGATCACCGCCGTCAGCCCCTCGCGGAAGTCGTCACCGGTCGGAGTGGCGTCCTTGAACAGGTTCTCCTTCTTGCCGTAATTGTTGATCGAACGCGTCAGCGCACTGCGAAAGCCACTGAGATGCGTGCCGCCCTCGATGTTGTTGATGTTATTGGCAAAGGTCCGGACGGTCTCGGTGAAGTCCATGTGGTACTGCACGGCCACATCGACTTCGACATCGTCCTGTTGTCCCTGGATCGAGATCACTTCGCCGAACAGGGGCTGCTCAGCCCGGTTCAGGTGCTCGACGAATTCGACCAGGCCCTTCTCGTAACAGAATTCTTCGGTTCTGTCCGACCGGTGATCGGAAATCAGGATCCGCACACCGGCATTCAGAAACGCGACCTCCTGGAGACGGCGAGCAAGGGTGTCGAAGGTGAAGTTGGTGTCGGGAAAAATCTCCGGGTCAGGCCGGAACTTGACATGCGTGCCCGACTTGGTTGATTTGCCCAGTTCCTTCAGCGGCTGGGTCATCTGCCCGCGCTCGAAGTTCATCGTGAACATCTGATCGTTGCGGTGAACTTCGACCTCCAGCCACTCCGAGAGCGCGTTGACGGCAGTCAGGCCCACTCCGTGCAGGCCACCGGTTCCGGTTCGGTAGCCTCCCTCGCGGTCAAACTTGCCCCCGGCATGGATCTCGGTGAAAACCACCTCCAGCGCCGACCGGCCCTCGTGGTCTTCCAGCGGACCAACGGGGATGCCGCGTCCGTCATCTTGGACACCGACACTGCCATCGTCATTCAGATTCACAGTGACGGTTGTCGCGTGGCCGTTGACCGCTTCGTCAATGCTGTTGTCGACCACCTCAAAGACCAGGTGGTGCAGTCCCCTGGGGGTGGTGTCGCCGATATACATCGCCGGCCGCATCCGGATGCCTTCGACACCCGTCAGCGCCGTGATCTGGCTGGCTGTGTAGTCGCCACTTGGGGCGGCGTTTTCATCTGCCACGTCACTCACTCCGTCAGTCGTCCGCCTCTAGCCACCGCTCCCATCCGATTGGCCGAGGCTGCCTTTCAGCCGAAACTTCAACCGGTTAATTTCCAGGCCCGGCTGCTGCTGCAACGTTTCCAGCAGGCCCGGTTTGTGGAACGAATCCAACTCGTACATCAACGCCGCACTGGCCACCTCGATCTCCAGCGACCTGTTCTTGACCGCCACCACTCGTGTCTCTGACGCAATTCGCTCTCCGGCGGCCTTCTGCCAAGCCTGGCTGAGTTGTTCGGCCGCCCCGCTCTTGGCCAGCCCCTTCAGTGCCACCAGTTCGGACAGGGTGTCGCTCAGCCGTTGCGGTCCGCGGGCTGCACGCATCGATCATCGGTCCCTCGACAGCGGCATGACCACGTAGGTGTATCCGTCATCGGTGCGGAACACGGCGGCACTTTCACTGTCGGAGAGGTGCAGCGACACCGTGGATTCGGGTTTCAGCACCCTCAGGAATTCGATGATGTATCTTGGATCAAAACTGATTGAGACCGCTTCGCCGTCATATGCCACCGGGATTTCCACGGTCGACTCACCCACATCGGCAGCAACCGTCTTCAACGTCAACTGGCCCTTGTCGAACGAGAAATCGACCCCCCGACTCTCATCACTGGTGACGATATCGGCCTGGCGAACGGCCGTGTGGAACGAGTCAACCTCGAGCGTCGCGACGCTGCCTCCCCCGGTATCGATCAGTTTCGAGTAATCCGGGAACCGGCCTTCCACCAGCCGGCTGGAAATCGTTGATTGCCCGCAACGGACCAGGATGTCGTTGGCGTTGATCGCCACCTGGACCTCTTCCTGGTCATCGGTGATCGTTTTTTCGATCAACTTCATCGCCTTCGACGGGATTACCGGCCCCGGATTGGCCGGTTCCTCAAACCCCTCGGGACGGACCGGCAACGCAGCCACTGCCAATCGCCGACTGTCTGTTGCCACCAGTGTCACCGCGTCACTGGTCGGATCCAACAGAATCCCACCCAGGGCATACCGGGTGCTCTCCTGGTCAGTGGCAAACTTCGTCCGTACGATTCCCTCGCGAAGAGCTGCTCCGGGAATTGCCAGGTACTGTTCCCCCTCGAACGTCGCCACGTCGGGAAACTCGTCGGGATCTTCTGATGACAGGGTGAACTCGCTGCCGGTGGT
>MDTE01078838.1_pt1 | contig 56689 bp, 54 predicted proteins | sample 811231 | NCBI WGS metagenome assembly MDTE01 (sample SAMN05326651, study PRJNA326480) | marine metagenome | isolation source: seawater | place: Indian Ocean: Red Sea | collected 2010 | reverse complement strand
GGGAGAGCGCAGCAATCGCACTGCTGAGGTCAGGGGTTCGAATCCCCTCGGCTCCACCAAAACATATTTATAACATGGTATAAAAATCAAAAAATATTGCATGTAAGTGACTCTGATTTTTTTTTGACATTTTTAGTTTGATTCGATTCTTTTGTCGTTCGGCAAAATTGATGCTTCATGCAATTTTTTATTACTAGAAAAAGGAACACCCCAATCAATAGAATCTATAGAAGCACAAGAATTACAAAGAATATGCCATGTTGTATGTATCGCACCACATGAACCACACCGCCAAACCTCCTCAGGAGGGGCTTCGCTTGCTTTTATTAGCCACAAATGTGACTCTTGAGTATCTTGATTTTCATCTGTCTCCAGTCTTGCAAGTAAACGATAAACACGTGCACTAGGACTTCTTTTTTCCACTTCAAGTAAATGTTTACGGGCTGACCCCCATAATTTTGCTTCCAGTGCTGCCGACCCCATTAGAATTTGGCTTTCAGTATGATCTGGGGAAATCTTAGTTAAGCGCTCCAATCGTTTAATCTGCGTATGAATATCTCTATCTTCATATATGGATCTATACTTTGAACCTAAAGTTGGATGGGGTGCAATTTTCCAGAAACTTTCAATAATTCTAGCACAGGCATTAAATCGTCCCATTTCTATTAATATTTCTGCTGCCGCAATAGAAGCTGGAAGAAAATTTGGAGCAATTTCAACTGATCTAATTGCCAATTTGTGAGCATCTCTTTGGTTATCATTCCTCTTAGCTTTTCTACTAGCTTCAACTAGAAGTGCAGATCGACGGATCTTTGCTAGGTCCGATGATATTAGATTATTTCTAATTGATTCCTTTAAAACTTTTAAAGCCCCCATGTAATCCCTGTTACGGACCCGAAGTTCTAATAGTGTGGTTAAAACCCACTCGATATCTGGTCTGATACGATAGGCTCTTTCAGCCAACTCTCTTACTTCCAATTGATTACCACTTTTTTTAGCATTGAGTAAAAGTCCCCTTATTCCTAGCAACTCTGTCTCTGGACGCACCATCATATCCTTAAAGATTTCTATTGCAGCCTCACGTTGACCTTCTAATTGTGCCGCTTGAGCAGATAATAATAGTGCTAATGCAGGTTCATTTATCGTTGTCTTAGCTTTACGAGCAAGTTTTTGTGCTTTTCCCCCATCTCCAATAGCTGCAGCTAAGAATCCTTCGGTTAAATGCCTGTAGGCCTTTCTTTGTAAAGCTATTCTACGAATACGTTTTATGCCGCGTGGACCTCTAAAAATCCATCTTGATATTTGCCAAATGACCAGAGAGATAAAGGCAATTGTTAAGGAAGCTGCAGCTAATGCTATTGGAGAGGTTGATATTAGCCAATCGCCCCAAACAATTTCAACATGTCCACGTTCATCTACTAAAAAGACTGCTAAAGCTGCTATGGCTCCCACTAATAAGATGAAAAGAATTATCCTAATCATCTCTAATCCGTATCGATTGTTTTGTTGACTCTTGCTAGAAGTATTTGATTAAGTTTGGCTAACATAGAGTCTAAATTTAATCTTTGTTCTGCATCATCCAGCCATTGATTTAAAGATATAACTCCTAAAACCTTATGTGGCTTTATAATTTGCACGGCACTTTCTAAGTCACCTGAAGAAAGTGCTTGTTCTGTTTGTAATAATACAAAGTCTATGCTTTTCGGAGAAAAGTCACCTCTTATCCGCCTAACAACAACTATATTTTTTAACTCTGTAATAGTTTCTGACAACCAATCATCATTTGAAGAATTAGCTTTACGTAAGATATCATCAGACACCTTTGAAAAGTTATATTTTAAAACTTCTTTTGTTAATATTTTATCAACTTTAAGAATTTCAATTTCTTCTAAAATAGAATTGATCTCTATATCATTTTTCGAGCTTAAGCGTAATGCAGCCAACTCTGGTGTAATGTCTCTCTTAACACTAGCAGAAGCTAAAAGCCTTCCTAAAGCTAAAGACTGGAGAACTATATCCTGAGCATTACTTTTGTTTTCTATAACCTTAGTTTCTAAGTTCTCTACCCTAAAATCCAGACTATTCACCTCTGAAAGTGCATCATCTGCAATTTTACCGAACTCTTCAAGTTTTACTGAACTATCTAGTTCTAAAAGAGCTCTCTCAATTTCAGTTAATCTTCTATTAAGATTATTGTCACTCAATAGTTTTGATGACTTTTGAGTATCCATAAAATTACTTTCTATATTTGAAATGCGAGCATTAAAAGACTGAATTTCCTTTATAACTGTTTCAAAAGTTTGTGTATTTTTTATCTGTTGAGTTTTTTGGGCTAATATATTTTCCTCGAGTGTTTTTATATTATTTTTTAATTCGTCTATACTCTCTAGAAGCTGAGAGATGTGTTCTGAAGGGGATAAAACACTATCGAATTTTAAATTTGATTTATTATTTTCTACTACGTTAGTATTTGTTGTTTCTTGAGTGTCAGAATTTGATTGTTGCTGGCTATGGACATTCATAGACTCTGTTAATCCTGTCTCTCCTAGCTGTGGAGAAAATTCAGGCCTATTAAGGCCACCCTCAATTGCAGGCCAAGCCAAATAAAGACCAACTCCAAGCAATATCAAAAAAATACTCAGGACAGCCAACGGAAACCTACTCCGTTTTGATTGTGGTGCAACATTGATAGTAGGAGGTACACGATCAGTCATATTCACCTGCTCTATTTACTAACCATCCCTCAAAATGGCTATACGCTTATCTAAATAGTGAAGCAATTTTGCCTTGGTTGGTTCCTGAGAAACTAATACTTTCTGCCACCTTAAAGAATTAGCCTCTATTGCCACTGCATCACTCAAACAAATTGCCTCAATATTAACTAAGCTGTTTGTATAATTAATATCCTTAATCAATTTAACAAATGTTCTTGTGGTTCGCGGAGAAAAAAAAAGAACAAATTTTACTAACCCCCTCCTCAACGCCCCAAGAGTTTGTTTGTCTATTTCTGTTACTTGATTTGCACGATATAATTTCTCAGTCTTAACACAAAAACCCCTATTTTTTAATTTTCCAGCAAGATTACCTGCAAGATCATGGGCTGCAATATGTATCAATTCACCTTTATCGGGAGATAATATTTTAGAAGCCTTTTTAGCAAGTGAATCAACATTACCATTTGCAATATTAATAGATGTAAAACCTATATTCTTGGCAGCTGTTGCCGTAGCCTCACCAACAGCGAATACAGGAATAGAAGATATTTTCTGTAAATTAGATAGCCTAGAGTTAAGAGCTCTTACACCGTTTGAACTTGTAAACAAAATTCCTTGTATGTTTGAAAAGTTTAGTTCTTTACCTTCACAAAACTGTATTTCTAACATAGGAGATATTAAAGTCTTTGCACCAAGCCTTGTGACATCATCAACCAATTCCTCTGAGTCCTTCTTAGCACGAGTAATTAGTACAATTGGTGAACTCATTTCAATTCAGCCACAAATTATTTTTAGATTGAGCTTTTAACTCAAATCCAAGCTCTTTTCCAAGAGTCTCAGCCTCGGATAACAATGCAGTACGCTCCACTTCATAATGAGATTTTCCATCTGGATCTGCAATTAAACCCCTTAATTTTATTACCTTTGAATCAACAAATTCTGCCAACGCACCAATTGGCATTCTACACGACCCTTCTAGGGTCGCTAAAAAAGCCCTTTCAGTACTAATTCTTATCTGACTTTCAACACAATTCAATGATTTTACCACTTGTGCAGTAATTTCATCGTTCTCACGTCTTTCTATCCCAATTGCCCCTTGTGCAACAGCTGGTAACATCTCTTCTGGACTTAATATTGACCATTGCTTTTGATAAATACCTAACCTGTGAAGACCAGCATAAGCCAGCAAAGTAGCATCTACTTGACCATCCATTACCTTAGAAATCCTAGAACCAATATTACCACGTATAATTGTTATCTCAAGATCAGGTCGGCTCCTTAAAAGTTGGGCTTTACGTCTCAGTGAAGCAGTGCCAATCTTTGAGTACTGGGGTAAGTCCTTAACGTTATTAGTTTTTGTGGTTATAAGAACATCCCTAGGGTCTACTCTTGGTAAAATACAGTCAATAACTAAACCTGAGGGTAAATTTGTAGGAACATCCTTCATTGAATGAACTGCAAGGTCAATACGCTTATCAATCAGTGCTTCCTCAATTTCTTTAGTAAATAAACCCTTTCCCCCAATTTCAGAAAGAGACGATTTTAAAAATTTATCACCAGTGGTTTTTATTATATCAATAAATATATTGCCATTTAGTGATGGGTGAGCAGCAATTAGACGATTCAAAACTTCTTCTGCCTGAGCCCTAGCAAGGGGGCTACCTCGAGTACCTATTCGCATATTCTTGTATAATAAAATTTTATAAGCATTGTATCTTTTACCATTAGTACTGGACTAGGACGATAGCATCAGACAAACTTTTTTAAAAAAATAATCGAATATATTTTTACAAAAGGTATAATTCTCTATGACTAAATATTTTTCTGAAATTAGTGACACCATACAAAACTACTTCGATGGGCTTTATGAAGGCAATATAGAAAAACTCAAAAGTGCTTTTCATGAAGAGTGCCATCTTTTCTCTTCTTCTGATGATTTTTCTAATTGGTCTCGTGATAAATGGCTAGAAATAGTTGAAAACAGAGATTCTCCCGAAAAACTAGGTTTAGATCGTCATGATAAAATTGTTTTTGTTGATTTAGCCGATGAAAATACTGCCCTTGCAAAGATTCAACTAGCTATTCCACCTAGATACTTTACAGATTATTTGTCACTAATACGAATAAATGGTAACTGGAAAATAATATCTAAAACTTATAAGACCGAAATCCATAATTAGGATAATAAATTTTAATCTTTAAAAGCAAACAATATAGTAATTTGATAGTTCTAGGAATTGAAAGTAGTTGTGATGAAACAGCAGCAGCTGTTGTTAATAGCCAAGGAAAAATTTTGGCTAATGTATTACGTTCACAAATTACAGACCATGAATTTTATGGTGGAGTGGTTCCAGAAATAGCTGCCCGCAGTCACCTCGATCACCTTGATAAAATCATTTCTAGTGCAATGAAACAAGCAGATATTTCATTTGATGAACTTGATGGAGTTGCTGCAACTGCTGGACCCGGACTAATTGGAGCATTAATGGTTGGATTAATGACAGGTAAAGCTATCGCTGCAACAAATCAAAAACCCTTGATCGCACTTAATCACTTAGAAGGTCATGCATTAAGTCCTCGGCTTGTAGATCAAGAGGTAAGTTTTCCATATCTTTTACTATTGGTCTCTGGAGGCCATTGTCAGTTGTTAATTGTTCAAGGAGTTGGAAAATATAAACGTCTGGGAACTACCATTGATGATGCGCCTGGTGAAGCTTTTGACAAAGTTTCTAAGCTTTTGGGCCTAGGTTATCCAGGCGGCCCGGCAATTGAAAAAGCTGCAAATCGAGGGAATCCTCGTAAATATAAACTACCTAGACCACTAGTCGGTAGAGATGGATGTGATTTTTCCTTTTCAGGCCTTAAGACAGCTGTATTTCATCTAATCCAAAAAATTGGTGATACAGAGCTTAGATTAGATAAGCAGCATAAATATGATATTGCCGCTAGTTTTCAATCTGCTGTTAGTGAAGTTATCAGAGATCGAACAGAATCAGCTTTAAGAGAATATAGAAAGTTAAATCTTAAACAAGAAAACCTAGTAGTTGCTGGTGGTGTTGCAGCAAATTCTCAACTAAGAGAAAATCTTGAGGACATGGCCCAAAAATTAAAAATTCGCCTATCTATTCCTCACCCATCTTTATGCACAGATAACGGTGCAATGATAGCTTGGGGTGGAATAGAACGCTTAAAATTAGGGCTTATTGATGGATACGAGTTTGCTCCAAGAGCTCGTTGGCCACTTGATCCGAACGCTGGGAGACCCCCAGGTATGGGGTTGCCCGGTAAACTTGGGATGAAAGCATGAAAAAATATACCACTAACAGGGTATCTTATTAAAAATACGACTAAAATATTCAATTAAATTTAAATTTTTGAATTAATTCTCTTTAAGGTTAAGAATATAAACCTAAATTCAAGGAATCAAAGAAAGTTTATGATAAAAAATATTGCTATCATAGGTGGAGGGGCTTGGGGAACAGCTTTGGCACATACTAGTGCTTTAGCTGGGTACAAAGTTAATATTTGGGCTAGGGAGCAAGAAGTAGTTAAAACAGTTTCTATTGATAGAGAAAACAAGATGTTTCTACCAGGAATAATATTAGATTCCCGTATAAACATATCTTCGAATTTCTCTGATGTAACAACAAATGCTGACGTAGTAATATTGGTAGTCCCATCTCAACATTTTCAAAATGTATGTGAACAATTGTCTTCCTCTCTCACAAACGATATGCCTATGATAATTTGCACTAAAGGGATTGAAATTAAATCTGGCCTATTAATGAGCGAAATATTATCAAAAATCTTTCCTCTGAACACTATTGCTATACTCTCTGGACCAACATTTGCTTTCGAAGTTGCCTTGGGAAAACCAACAGCACTTACACTTGCATGCAATGATGAAAATGTTAGCCTAGAATTAATAGAGACTTTCAACAAAACAAATTTACGTCCATATTTATCAAATGACATAGTTGGGGCAGAGATTGGCGGAGCAATTAAAAACGTTATTGCAATTGCATCCGGTATCACGATTGGCAGAGGATTAGGAGATAACGCACGTGCATCAATTATAACTAGGGGATTTGCAGAGATGCTTCGTTTAGCAGTCTCAAAGGGTGCCAACAGAGAAACTCTCATGGGACTTTCAGGTATCGGAGATCTTTTACTTACATGCACAAGTAGTCAGTCACGAAATTTTTCTCTTGGTGTAGAACTTGGAAAAGGGAATAAACTTGTAGATATAGTTAACAAAAGAAAGGCCGTTACAGAGGGGGTAGCCAACGCAACTGCTGTAGTTGAGATGTCCAAGAAGTATAATGTCAAAATGCCTATCTCTGAGGCAGTTGTTAAAGTTCTCGGGGATATATCTTCAATTGATGATATTATAACAGATTTACTTGCACGACCCATAACATCTGAATAAATACATAGGCGATAATATTTAAATTTTTTAGTATAAAAATGTTAAGAGCCTAGATAGTTTAACATTTTTTTTAATAATATTTCATTATTATACAATCATTTTTAGGAGGTATCTTGGTATGGCTTATTGGCTTTTTAAATCAGAGCCGGGTGCTTGGTCATGGGAAGATCAACTGGCTTCACCCAGTGCAACAGCAGAGTGGGATGGGGTAAGGAATTATCAGGCATGCAATAACATGAAGGCCATGAGAAAAGGAGATAAAGGTTTTTTTTATCACTCAGTAAATGAGAAACAAATCGTAGGGGTAGTTGAAATAGTAAAAGAATATTATCCAGACCCAACTGATGATTCTGATAGATTCGGAATGGTGGATGTCAAAGCTGTTAAAAGTCTAAAATCAAAGGTTTCCCTTGCTGATATTAAATCTAATGAAAAGCTGAGTAATATTGCTTTGGTTCGCCAAGCTCGTCTTTCAGTCATGCCAATAGATTCAAATAGCTGGAAAATAATTTGTAAAATGGGTGGCATCAAACCATGACAGGGGTGATAAAAACTGAAATATTTCGTTGTTCCCTAAGAGATATACCTGAAGGGGAAGCAAGAGGATTTGAAAGTATGGAAGGCAATAATATCTTCTCATACTTCATTGTGCGACGTGGTAAATCAGTTTTTGCCTATGAAAATTCCTGCCCACATACTGGAAGCCCACTTGATTGGACACCTAATCAGTTTTTCGATAAAAAACGAAACAATCTTATGTGTGCAACACATGGAGCTTTATTTGAAGTTGAAACAGGATTATGTATTGATGGTCCATGTATGGGCGATTACTTAAAACCACTCCAAAGCAGTATAGTTAAGGACGAAGTAATAATAACTTTATAGCTTCTAATTGCTCAGTCTGACTCTCTAAGCAATAGAGCTGAATATAATATGAAAAAACTTGTATTAACACGTTAGTCGGAGAGATAATTATGGCATCAGATGAAAACAACATCTTTCCTGTCTCACAGGAAGCTGCATCACTTTCAAACTGCGACAACCTTAATTATAAAAAAATGTATGTGCAGTCTATAGATAATCCTGAAAAATTTTGGTCTGAACAAGCCTCAATGATAGATTGGATCAAACCATGGACAAAAGTGAAAAATACTTCGTTTGATAATGAAATTTCAATTAAGTGGTTTGAAAACGCAAAACTTAATGTTTGCGTGAATTGTGTTGACAGACATCTTCCTGAACGAGCTGATCAAACTGCTATTATTTGGGAAGGTGATGACCCTAAAGATGATAAATATATTTCTTATAGGGAGCTTCATGAACAAACATCACGTCTTGCAAATGTACTAAGAAGTCATGGAATAAAAAAGGGTGATCGAGTAACTATTTACATGCCCATGATACCTGAGGCGACATATGCAATGCTTGCTTGCGCAAGAATCGGAGCCATTCACTCAGTTGTTTTTGGAGGTTTTTCTCCTGATTCTTTAGCTGACCGTATTATTGATTGCAAAAGTACATGTGTCATTACAGCCGATGAAGGCATTAGAGGAGGTAAAAATATCCCATTAAAAAATAATACTGATAATGCAATAAAAAATTGTCCGGATGTAAAGACAGTATTGGTTGTAAAGAGAACGGGCACAAAGGTTAATTGGGTTAAGGGTAGAGATTTTTGGTATGAAAAAGAGGTAGATAAAGCCTCAACTAATTGTGTTCCTGAAATTATGGACTCAGAAGATCCCTTATTTATTCTATATACATCAGGATCTACTGGAAAACCAAAGGGTGTGATGCATACTACTGGCGGTTATATTTTATATGCAGCCATAACACATAAATATGTCTTTGATTATCATGATGGTGATATTTACTGGTGTACGGCCGATGTGGGCTGGGTCACTGGCCATAGTTACATCGTGTATGGCCCACTTGCGAATGGAGCAACAACTTTGATGTTTGAAGGAGTACCGAATTATCCTGATCCATCAAGATTTTGGAGAATTGTAGACAAGCATAGAGTAAATATTTTTTACACCGCTCCAACAGCAATAAGAGCTCTCATGCGTGAAGGTGATGGACCTGTGCAAGCGACATCACGAAAATCTTTACGTCTTCTTGGTTCTGTTGGGGAGCCTATAAATCCTGAGGCTTGGTTATGGTATTATAAATCTGTTGGAAATTCCCGCTGTGCCATAGTTGATACTTGGTGGCAAACAGAAACCGGCGGGATTCTAATTGCACCATTACCTGGTGCTACTTCATTAAAACCTGGCTCTGCAACCAGACCGTTTTTTGGAATTAAGCCGTTACTTGTTGACCCAGATGGTAATGAGCTTTTTGGGGCAAACCAAGGATTACTTTGTATATCTGACAGCTGGCCTGGACAGATGAGAACTATATTTGGTGATCATGACAGATTTAGAGAAACATATTTTGTTCAATACCCTGGCAGATATTTTACTGGGGATGGAGCTCGTCGAGATGAAGATGGCTACTACTGGATTACAGGTAGAGTTGATGATGTCATAAATGTTTCAGGTCATCGAATGGGAACAGCAGAAATAGAATCAGCTTTAGTTGCACATAAATCTGTAGCAGAAGCAGCTGTAGTTGGTGCTCCACACAAAATTAAAGGTCAAGGAATATATGCCTATGTGACGCTAGCCGTTGGAGAAAATACAACAGATGAGTTAAAGAAAGAGCTTGTAAAATGGGTGCGAAAAGAAATTGGTCCTATTGCCTCACCAGATTGGCTTCAGTGGGCTCCAGGTCTTCCAAAGACACGATCAGGAAAAATTATGAGAAGAATTTTGAGAAAAATTGCTGAGGATGAGTTTTCTAACCTTGGTGACATTTCAACTCTAGCAGAACCAGATGTTGTTGAGAATTTGATCAATAATAGACAAAACCGAACTTAGAAAGATATTTTTATTTTATTTAAATCAATTGTTTTCATTTGTATTAACAATTGCATTTATATCCACCTCAATTGCAAATTTGTTTTCCCCACCTATCAAAAGGTTTGGCTCAGGATCTAGACCTGGATCAGGAACGAGCGTATTTCGAAGATACTCATTTACTACTCTTTGCCTATAAGGGTCTGACCCATCAATATTGATTAGCTCACTTTTCCTAAAACGTAATCTTTCAGCAGCTAAATATAATTCTGCAGCCTTGTTATAATCACGACTCACACCCATACCATTTTCATAGAAATAAGCTAGAGCAACCATTGCTGGTTCACTACCTTGTTTGGCTGATAATGAATACCAATATGCAGCACGTTCATAACTTATATTTGTTCCCAAGCCTCTTTCATACATTGAACCTAAGTGGAAAGTAGCAAGACTGTCACCTTGTGAGGCAGCTAGATAATACCACTTCATTGCCTCTTTAGGATTTATGTTGACACCTAGACCCCGCTCAAAAATTAGGCCTAGAGAGGTCTGGGCACCAGGATCCCCATCACGAGCCATAAGCAAAACTTGCTTATCAACTCTACTAAATTTATCTGAAAATATAGTATTCCAATCTCCATTACATGAAGAAATAAAAAATAAAGTTGTTAGTCCTGCAGCAGCAAATAAGTATTTTCGAATTAGGGTCATAAATTAACCTATTAATACCTATTAAGATATTTTTTCAAAAAAGATATGGTTAAAAATCGATGCAGCGACCACCCCGCTCCCAGTCACCATATCTGGTGGGCTCTAATCCGGAAGGCCCTCCTTTCTCAACGTGAGTTTTATTTTGTATTTTACTAGGCTTAATTGGCTGATTATTATTCACATATTTTTTAGTTAAAACTCTAGAAACTTCATTATTGGTTAAATTTGAATTCAAAGAATTAGCTGTTTTTTCTTTCATTTCTACCATCATTTTTTCCAATTAATTATTCCAGAAAACTGACCTAAGCCTGTACGACTAATATATATATCTATTTTCTATAGCTAAGAAATCAACAAAACAATTATAAAAAATGGGATAGTGTAAATCGATACATAATAATTTTAAAATATATAAAATATAACTTAAGGATAAGTCATTGGGAAATAACCCTAGAAGTATAGTTGTTTATGCATTAGAGGCTGTCTTGGATCACGGTTACACCATAGACCACACACTAGATAAATCTCGCAAATACCATTCTCTTAACGATTCTGACCGTGCTTTTGTTCGCCTTATTATGTTAACAACGCTACGAAGACTCGGAGAAATTGATTATGTAATCAATAACTATATGAACAAAAGCCCAAAGCCTCGACAAATTCGTGCCCTTCACATTCTGAGAATGTCTGTTGCACAGCTTCTTTTTCTAAATACACCACCCCACGCAGCCGTCTCTACTGCCGTAGAGTTAGCAGGTGAACAATCCTCAACGGTATCTTTGAAAGGTTTGGTTAACGCAGTTCTCAGAAAGGTATCAAGAGATGGCTCTAAACATCTCAAAAATATTGATGCTGATAGAGTTAATACACCAGATTGGCTTTGGAAAAAGCTAAACTTAGCTTACGGAGAAAACATTACACGTGAAATAGTCAAAGCATTTCGTAAACCAGCACCTTTAGATCTAACCTTAAAAGATGTCTCAAAAGCAGACAAATGGTCTAAGAAGCTTGATGCTTTTATATTACCAAATAAGACACTTCGTTTATTTAATGCTGGACAAATTGAAAAGTTGAATGGTTTTACATCAGGTGAGTGGTGGGTCCAAGATGCTGCAGCTTCTTTTCCTGCAAGAATGATTAATAGTTGTAAAAATGACCAAGTATTAGATTTATGTGCAGCTCCAGGGGGTAAGACAGCCCAGCTATCTTCTCAGGGTGCAAATGTAATAGCAGTGGACAACTCAACAATTCGCTTAAAAAAACTCTCAAAAAACCTTTTGCGTCTTAAGCTCAATGCTACATTACTTGAGCAAGACATTCTTAAATGGAGCCCTTCAAAAAAAATGGATTTAATTTTATTGGACGCCCCTTGTAGTGCTACAGGAACTATCCGAAGACATCCCGAAGTACCTTGGACAAGAAGGTCTTCAGACCTTAAACATTTCAAGTCCAAACAAGATGAACTACTTGATGCAGCTACCAATCTCCTCTCTCCGGGCGGAAAACTTGTATACACAGTTTGTTCATTGTTACCTGAAGAGGGTGTGGAAAGAATCAATGCTTTGATTAAACGCAAAAATAATATTTCTCGTGAATCATTTGACCTAAAGTCTTTGGGAATTCCCCACGGTTCTGTCAACAAATATGGAGATCTTCAGACTCTTCCATGTCATTGGCCAGAATATCAAGGTTTAGATGGTTTTTTTGCAGCTTGCTTGCGCTGCAGTCTCTAAACTGCTAACAAATCGGACATGCAACAAACTTTACGAATCGCTCCTTCGATACTTTCAGCAGACTTTTCTAAGCTTGGGGAAGAGGTTAAAAAGGTTTCCAAAGCAGGGGCAGACTATATTCATATTGATGTCATGGACGGCCACTTCGTGCCTAATATTACAATTGGGCCTGATGTTATAAAAGCACTAAGACCCTACACCTTCTTACCTTTTGACGTCCACTTAATGATTGCACCTGTTGACCCATATATCGAGGCCTTTGCCCAAGCAGGAGCTGATATAATTACAATACATGTAGAGGCCTCACCGAATGTTAAAAAGTCTGTTCATAATATACATCAATTTGGGAAAAGAGCAGGAGTTTCGCTAAAACCAGATACTCCTGCTTCATCAATTAAATCAGTTATAAATGATATAGACTTAGTGCTTGCAATGACTGTAAACCCAGGGTTTGGAGGCCAAACTTTTATTCACTCCCAACTGGAGAAAATAAACCTCTTACGTAAAATGATTGATGATACAGGTAGGACTATAGATCTAGAAGTTGATGGCGGTATTAATAACTTAACTGCTTCAGATGCAGTTAGAGCTGGAGCTGATGTGTTGGTGGCAGGCTCAGCAACATTTAAAGACGGTAATTATGCAGATAATATTATAAATCTGAGAAATGCATCCAAAACAATAGATTAAGTATAAGAAAATGACCGGGATACAGACCACATCCAACCGTCGGCGCAAAAGAACTTCAAAATCTCCAAAGATTGCCAACATCATTAGTCTTGTCCGTAATATTGGGTATTCAAGTACTCCATATAGACTTTTAATATCTGGTCATATACCGCAAAGAATAAGTGCTAAACCATCAGATTTAAGGACAGGTGATACAGCTGTAGGTAATGATATATTATCTGGTTCATTCAATTTTCTAGGCTACAAACTAAATGGAGCCGCATGGAATAATTTTAAATTTGGGGAAGATTGGCAAATCATTCTCCACGGCTTTTCATGGCTTAGAGACCTTCGCGTAATTACACATGATTCTGCCAAAAAAAAGATGCGAGAATTAGTTTCGGACTGGATTCACACGCATAAATCAATCGATTCTTTTGCATGGCGACCTGATATCCTTGGCCAACGTTTAAATTCATGGCTACTTGCTTCTGATTTTATGCTGATGGATTGTGATCAAAAGTTCAGTGAAAAATTATTTTTTAGTGTGGCCTTGCAGAGTAAACATCTTTCAAGAACTTTAAGACAGTGCCCTGATGGTGCTCCTAGGTTTAAGGCAATTAAAGGTCTATATTCAACTGGAATATGCATCCCCAACAGTAAATATTTAGAAACAGCCTACAAATCTTTGTCTTTTGAAATTAAAAGACAGATTTTACCAGATGGCAGCCAAATTGAAAGAAGTCCCTCAGCTCATCTCAGTATTTTATCAGACTTAATTGATATTAGGGACAGTCTAGGAAATGCAAAACTTACTATTCCTGAAAACCTGCAGTTTTCCATCGATAGAATGAGCTCAACACTTAGATCATATAGACATGGTGATGGAGCACTAGCACTATTTAATGATAGTTTAGAGGAAACTGCATGGCTCATTGACCTAGTCCTCGCTAAGTCTAATGCACACGGCAGAGCTCATCCAGCAAAGCTTTATTCAGGATTTCAAAGACTTCAATCTGGCCGCACCTTAATTATCTTAGATAGTGGTCCACCAGCAAGTATAGGAAATAAGACTCATGCTGGAACCTTTAGTTTTGAAATGAGTATTGGTAAAGAAAGAATAATTGTTAATTGTGGAGCTTGGCGTGGTGGTGACGAAAGTTGGAGAACAGCACTTCGTGCAACAGCAGCACATTCAACATTAACTGTAGACGATACAAATTCTTCAGAACTTCTATCTAGTGGGGGTATTGGCACTGGTGCTGAAAAAATTAATTCTGAATTTAAACAAAAAGAAGGGGCTCTTTATTTAAGTATGAGCCATGATGGATTTAATGAACCATTTAATTTAATTCATGAAAGACAATTATATTTGTCAGCCGATGGTTCTGATCTGAGAGGTACTGATACTTTAGTTCAATCTAAAAATAATCAAGCAAAAGGACGGTCATTTGCTATTCGTTTTCACATTCATCCAGATGTTCAAACTTCGCTAGTTCACGATGGTAATACTGTACTTCTCAGGCTACCAAGCGGCTTAGGTTGGCAGATGCGTGTCAACGGGGCAAATCTTGATTTAGCTGAAAGTATTTACTGTGGCCAAGCTGGCAAGCAAAGAAGAAGTAGCCAAATTGTTATGACTGGACCAATTGACCCTACAGAAACCATTGTCAAATGGGCGCTTTCTCGAATTCCAAAAAAATAAATTAAATATAATCTAATCTATTCCAAGTTGAAATAATTGCCTCTGAATTACTAGTTTTTCATCATATAAGTCGATGGCTCGCTTATAACCTGCTACACCCATAGATTTACGGAGTGAGATATTTTTTGCGAGTTCATCAATTGCAATTTCTAGACTTTTGGCATCTTTGACAGGCACCAAGCGACCTGTCTGGCCATCTACAACTTCCTCTCGACTGCCTCTAATATTTGTAGCAATAACTGGTAAACCTGCCATCATTGCTTCAATAATTGATCTTGGCATCCCCTCACGATATGAAGGTAAAACAAAAATATCTGATGCCTGCAATATATCAGGTACGTCATCTCTATAACCTAAAAACCTAATCTTTGTTAGATCTTTAGGTATAGGAACACTTGATTCGTGATCACTCTCAAGCTTTTCGCCAACCACCCAAAGGGTCAAATCAATACCCTCAATAGCTTCAAAAAGCTCTTTGTGTCCCTTTTCAACAACTAGTCTACCAACAATGACCAAAACCAAACTATTCTCGGATGTTTTTAGATCTCTCCTCACCTTATTTCTATGAGTAATATATTCTTTTTCTTCCTTGAATACTCTGAACTTTGATGGATTAACCCCATTACCTATAGCTGTAATCATACCAGTTTTACATAATCCGTATAATTTAGCTGAATCAGCATCCTCCTGTGCTTGAGTGAAAAGAATATCTGTATATCTTCCTAGGAATTTCTCTAGCTGAATAAAAATTCTTCTCTTAAAAAAATTCATACCATCATGAAAATAAAATCCATGAGCTGTATAAACAATGCATGGAACACCAACTCTTGCTGCAGCTAATCTTCCAACTAATGCTGCTACTGGAGTATGGACATGAACAATATCAAATGATTCCTCACGGAATAAATTCACTAATAATTTATAAGATTTATAGTGAGAAATAATATTGAAACTTCTAGATATTTTAATGATTCTGACAGAAAAGCCCTTTGACTTTATTTTTTCAACCCATTTACCGTCACTGCAAACTGCAATGACCTCGTGACCGGCATCTACTTCGGCACGCATAAGAGGCAATATGAAGTGGTAGATAGTAAAATCAACTGCACATAGCTGACAAATTTTCATTTAACTTTACTTTTTAGATTATTATTAATTAATTCTTAGATTTTAATCTTAATTAAATAGACATCGTTGGTCTAAACTTTTCACACCATCCCTGGAAAGCAACCAACATCCATAATTTTTCTGATGTATCCCTACGATTTTCTTCTAAATTTTTATACCAAATACTAGGAATTAATGGATCAAATAAACCTTGTTTTTTTAGTTTTACAGGATCAATAGCACGTCGAGTCAAATCCCCTAGAGGGCCAGCTAACCATTCCGCAATAGGAACTTCAAAACCTTTCTTTTTTAAAGAGAATACACTTGTTGGTACTCGGTCTGAAAATGCATGACGCAATATCCATTTTCCCGCACCACGTCTTAGTTTATATGAACTTGGCATAGCCGTAGCCATTTCAACTATACGGTGGTCTAGAAAGGGTGATCGAGCCTCTAAGCTTACACCCATTGTCATCCTATCAACTTTTACCAGCATATCCGATACAAGACCCAAAACTAAATCTCCGTATAACATTGCATTAATTGGGTCACTATCTTGACTAGCAGACCTAGAGTCACTAACCAAAGACCTAAGATTTGTTGTTCCAAAAGACTTATTAGAAATAATTAGTCTTTCAATTTCACTACTATCCATTGCCTGGAGCCATCCAACATGACGACCAATGGAATCTTTTCCTGCATGCTCCATAAACCTTCTAAGAATTCTTATGCGATTAGTAAAGCTGTTACTTTTATTGTCCGGTAAAGATTTTGCTAATGGTTCTAGAATATAGTGACGGAGTATAGATGGGATTTGCCTATAGTAGGTAGAGAGTAACTCACCTTGATATTTTCTATAACCCCCAAAAATTTCATCTGCACCATCCCCCGTTAGCACTACGCTAACATTATTTTTTACTGCCTGGGATAAAAGAAATGTTGGTATCGCAGAAGAATCAGCAAATGGTTCATCTAAGCTATTAAAAACATTGATAAGGGAAGCAGAAACGTCTTTTGATGAAATTACTAGTTCATTATGCTTTGTTCCTAAAATTCTCGCTACATTTTTAGCTTCTGGCCTCTCCTCATAATAAGATGATACACCCTCAAATCCAACGGTAAAGCTCTCAACTTTATCACTTGCCCGCCTCATTGAGGCGGCAACTAAAGCAGAATCAATACCACCAGATAAAAAAACACCAATTGGTACGTCAGCATTCATCCTAATACCTACAGCGTTATCAAATGTCTTCACAAGTGAATTTGTAACGGAGGCAAGATTTTGCTTTTGGGGTGAATTTTTTTCTGAAAGATTATACCAAGGTTTTAAATGAAGCCCATTTTGGTTGAGAACTCCAACAGAACCTGCCGGCAATTTTTTAATCCCTTCTGCAATTGATAGTGGTTCAGGTATCCACCGAAGAGAAAAATATAAATCTAATGCAACAGGACTAATTTCAGGAGTATAGTCTAAGAGACATTCCAAAGCAGCTAAGTCTGAACCAAATGTGACTTTTCCATTGTGTTCTATTAAAAGTAGAGGTTTTTTTCCGAATCGATCTCTAGCAAAAAAAGCTTGTTTTGTAGAAGTATTCCAAATAACAAATGCAAACATACCAGATAACTTATCTAAAACATCTATTCCCCAAGCTCTCCAACCCTCCAATATTACTTCAGTATCACTATTAGTATGAAATTTATGTCCGAGTCTGAGAAGTTCATTCTTTAATAATTTAAAGTTATAAATTTCACCATTATAAGCAATTACCAAGTCTCCCCGAATCATTGGGAGGTTAGCTTCTGAGGTTAAATCCTGAATAGCCAAGCGCGTATTAACAATAGCACATTTATTATCCATCCATATATTACATGCATCAGGACCTCGAGGCTTTAAGCGCTCTCCAGCTCTCGTCAAGGGCCCTCTTAATTTTTCATTTTTTATACCGTTGAGGTTGATTACACCTGCAAAACCACACATTTGAATAACCTAAATTATTGACAAATAAAGCTGTTCATAATTTTCTACTAGCTGGTTAAGTGAAAACATTTTTATCATTCTTTCTCTAGCAGCTATTTTATATGATTTTATTTCACTTTCTGGCATTAACAAAAATTCCTGGATTGCAGAAGAGAGTTTTTCAGGGTTTCTTGCTTCAACAATCTTACCAGCTTTACCCATAATATATGCTGAATCTCCAATATCAGTAGCTACTGCAGGTAATCCACAAGCCATGCCTTCCATCAAGGCATTAGAAGAACCTTCACCAAATGCTGAACAAGAAACAATTAAGTCGGAAGTAGCCAATAATGTATTAATATCAGACCTTCGCCCAAGGCCATACATTTGGCTTCCTAAATTAAATTGTTCAGTACCTAAACCAATAAAAATTGTATAAACCTCCGGAAGCTTATCCAAGGCTAACAACAAATTTTTGTGATCTTTCATAGGGTCAACACGTGCTATATTAATAATTACAAATGCATTTGATGGTATATTTAACAATTCCCTGTTTTTTTTCCTCATTAGTGAATTAGGTTTGAATAATTCTGTATTAACTCCGTTGCCAATTACCTTTAAATACCTATTTTTGTATCCCAGACTCTGGTGTATCTCTGCTCCGGCAAAAGAATTAAAAGTTATACAATTTGGAATTCCAGACATTTTTATGCAACACCAGACCACACACCTAAGCATAATACTATAACGACTAAAATCCATATTTGAGCACCTTACACTCCAGACTAATGAAGTTAAATTTTTACGCCTGGACATACTCAAAGCAATTGTTGCTAAAAGATCTGCGTGATACATCCAACTATGTATAATTTTAGGTTTATATTTGTTTATCAACCTTACTAGTCTTATCAGGGTTAATGGATTAGGAATACTTCGATTGATTCCGAGGTCATAAACATCAATCCCATTTGACTGAAATTGTGAGCGTAGGGCGCCATTTTTTTTTAAAGAAACAACAATAACGTCTGCTCCTTTTTTTTTGCGCTCTGAGGCTAGTAAAAGTAATTGTTTCTCAGCGCCACCAACATCTAAACTCGATATGATGTACATGACTGAAGGTAATGATTCTGGTAAGGTTTCAACCATTATTAAATCTGTTCCCTACAGGAAAAAAAATGACACTACGAAAAATTATAAAAAATAACACTAAATTGACTTGTGCATGGTATGTTTTTGAAAACTGGTTAGCAGGATATCGTCTAAAAAAAGGAAATCTCAAGACTACATCTGGATCAAGACACTCGGGAATGAGCCTAGAAGACTCGGTAAATTATATAGACAAAGTTTTTGCTGATTATCTTGATTATGGAAAAATTCATAATTTTTATGGAACTGTAGCAGAAATAGGCCCGGGAGATAACTTTGGCGTTGCTCTTTGCATCCTAAATAGCGGAGCCCAAAGTGTTCATGCAATTGATCGATGGAAACCAATAAAAAACCTAAATGAACAAAAACGGATTTATCAGAAACTATCTCATAGAGTGGGATTTGAAAAACTTTTTGATGGAACACCTAATGAAGATAACATTCAAGGGCTTGTATATCATCAGGGCGTTTCCGCAGAGCAATTTTTCAAGCAAACAAATGTAAAGTTTGATTTTATTATTAGCCGTGCTGTGATGGAACATCTGTTTGATCCACTAGAAGCATTAACAAGTATGGCCAACGCTTTAAAACCAGGTGGAATGATGATCCACCGAATTGATCTTAGAGATCATGGTATGTTTTCAGGACATCATCCTCTCACCCACTTAATGATAAATGAAAAATTGTGGAAAATTATGACAAATAAATCGGGTAGGCCAAACCGAATTCTTGCACCGCATTATAAGAATTGGCTTAACTCTAATGAGCTTAGTGGTGATTTTTTCATTACACGACTAACCGGTATCACAGAAGAAATAACTCCTCAAAAATGGGAGCAAATACCTTATGAAATGAGGGAGGAATCCTTAAAAATTGTTAAATCAATAAAACATAAAATTTCAAGTCAATACCAAAATATGAAAAATTCAGATCTTTCTATTGCTGGATGTGTTCTGATAGGAAAAAAATAACTTTCACGTATACTAAATAGTATTTAATATAATATTCTCAAATTTCTTAGTTACATTCACAACATCCCAATCGTTGGGTAAAAGACTCGGTCTATTCTCATGTATATGAGTTGTTTTTGTTTTAACTAAAGCTTTTACAAAATGTTCTCCTGATGGAGCTATAGTTAAAGACCCTTGAGGGACAAATTTTAATATCTCTCTGATCCCTCCAGCCTCTGGTGTGGCTATTACAGACACACCACAAGCTAGAGCTTCGAGTGAAACGTTAGACATACCTTCCCATCTTGATGGGAGCAAGAAAGCATCAGCACCACTAATAATCGACCATGGGTTTTCTTTGAATCCTTCAAGAAATACCCTTTTCTGCAAATCTAAAGATTTTATTTGTTTTGTAAGATTTTTTAATTCAGGTCCCTCACCTAATATTATTAAACAAAAATCCCTCGGGGTTTTTGCGAAGTCAACTAAAAGTCTATCAAACCCTTTTTGATGTGTAAGCCTCCCTGCTGCAACAAAATACTTTGCAAAATCTTTGTGATTAACAGGAACAGGAGCAAAAGATCGAATATTATCTATGTCAATTGGATTGTTTAACCGAAAAATTTTTGACGTAGGGACTTTAAATTTCTCTTTCATTTCATTTTCAATCAATGCCGAGCTGCATAATACAACATCTGCTTTGGGATAATAATGTCGGCACATAAATCTAAAAAAATTTGGTGAATGAGTAGACTTTAAGCTTCGTGAGGGTGTATTTGCCTCACGAATAATTAGTTTTGTTGGCTTTGAAATTAAGGGCTTTAGTGCAAGAAGTGTTACATTAATATGAGTAAAAGTAGAAATGATTACTGATGGTTCTAAATTACGGATTTTGTTTATTAATTTGTAGATTCCATTTCTAAGCCGCACTGTTTTAAGATCATATACAGTAATATCTGAAGGTATAAGACTACGGAGCGGACCTTGATCATTCATTACAATTAAAATTGGTTCAACGTGTTTTCTGTCTATATGCTTAATAAGTGTAAGCATCACACGCTCTGCTCCTCCCCCCGAAAATGATGGAATTACAAAAACTATTCGAACCAAAAAATTACGCCTTCTTGAAAGGGTGTGAGTAAAGCTATTAGTCTTTAGATATAATATAATTATTTAAAGCTAAATGACGTAGACCTGATAATACAAATACTCTAAAGGCATCTTTAGCTCCATAGACTATAGGCTCACCATGAAGATTGAATGAAGTGTTCAAAATAGCTCCATGACCTGTAATATCATAATATTTTGATATTATTGAATGATAATCAGGATTAGAGTCTTTTGTAACAATTTGTGGTCTTATTGTGTAATCTTTCGGGTGTGATGCTGCTGCTAAATCTTTCTGGCATTCTGCTAGAGTAGAAAAAGCAAAAGTCATAAACTTTGGCTCAATAGCTTTCGGGTCTTCAAAATATCTTGAAGCCTTTTCTTTTATAATACTTGGAGCAAAAGGCATCCAAAAATCACGCATTTTTATCATGTTATTTATTTCATTAATTCGGCGAAAATCATTTGCGGCAGATAGAATACTTCTATTGCCAAGAGCTCGTGCTCCCCATTCCATCCTCCCTCTGCAAACTGCTACTATTTCACCGTTAGATAACAAATCAGCAATAGCTTCATTCATATTTTTTGGTTCTGAAACATTCAGCCCTGGTTTTGACTTAGCCTCCAAGATTACGGATTGTTCCTCTTCCGCTTTATCTGACCCTAGATAAAGATTATTTATTACACTTTTAGAAAAATTATTTTCTTGTGTTCTTTTATAATACGCGTCAAGTGCCGCACCTATTGAAAGAGATTCATCTCCAGCACTAGGCATTATATATATAGAGTTGACCTCCGGCAAAGAAGCAATTTGCATATTAGCTTTAACATTCATAAACACACCACCACCACAAACTAAATCTTTTATACCTGTGTGTTCTATACAATTTTTTACCCACCTGACTAGGAGTTCTTCTGTAAATAGCTGAACTCCTCCTGCTATATTGTCAAAACGTTGCCTCTCATATTCGTCTCTTAGTGTCTCGTAGCAATAATTAGTTGATATTTCACTATTGAGTTGAAAACCTAATCCATCATCAGAAATACCTAACAATCTCCTTAAAGGTTCAGCAGCAATCTCAGCATATTTCTTATCTGAGTAAGGTGCTAATCCCATTACCTTGTATTCATGTTCCCATGGAGTCATACCCATCAAATATGTTACCCTTGAATAAATCTTTCCTAATGAAGCATGTCTGTCAGTTTTTGATATGCGTTCAATTTTTCTTCCTTCACATACTGAGACTGTGGCGCATAAATTATCACCTGCACCATCACAAGTAAGACCCAGAATTTTCTTTTCTGGTGTAAGATTTGGAGCAGTATAATATGCGGCAGTAAGGTGAGCCAAATGATGTTCCACAAAACTTACCACATCACTTTTAATGCCCAAGTGATTAATTGATTCTTTAATTCTCGCTTTTCTCCTGATATCAAAAAGCTGTTTTGCATATTCTTTTGGCCGTGAACTATCAGCTTTTTGTTCTTTTAAACCGACTGGATACCAACGTGAAATATCCTCTAAATGGGCCTTTGTGTGCATAAAGTTTGAAGCAAAAATCACTTCATTTAAATCTTTTGGACTAATACGACCAATCTTTAGTACATCCTCAATAGCTTGACGAGGGTATCCTGAGTCATTTTTTTTTCTAGATAGTCTCTCCTCATTGACTGCCGCAACCACTACACCGTCAATGATGAGTGCAGCCCCACAATTATGACCATCATGAATTCCTAGAAAACACTTTCTACCGTTCATTTATCTGTTTTTCTCCCTAAGTGAATCTGGCTTTTCACCACGTGAATTTCTATATGGATCACAGTTTGAGGAAATTGTTTTTGCGATCAACTTGTCTTTTTTTTCTCGAAAGTCGTCTAATACTTCAATTGGATCTAGACCTATATTTCTACTCCACCAGATAGGGTGTGTAAGAAGCTGTATAGCTTTTAAGGACAAAACTGATGAATGTTTCAAAGGATGTCCATAATACCAGCCCCCCCTACTGTCAGAACAATATCCTATGTTCTTAAAAAACTTTGGTTGGTATGTATGTATTCTCCCACTGAGAGGCCCTTCAATATTTAATAGTCTAGGTGAAGGTCTATGAAAACTGATTACATTTATTTTTCTCTCTAAAATTCTCTCTAACAACTCGCATTCAATATTAGCTTTATTATTCATTACAGAAATATTTTCAGAATACAAAGAAGCATCAAAATGAAGGCCTATTTCATGACCAAGATCATATAATCTCTTCAATATTTTTAACCCTGTTTCTGAAAAAGGATTGTATAGGTCACTGCGTAATAAAATAAAATAAGTTGCCTTAACACCAATATTTTTTTCAATCTCGGCAATAGGAAGTGCTGCCTCAAGTGACATATCAATATCATGTCGCAAAATAAGGTGTTGCTTTAAAGGATTCATTGCAGAAAAATTTACAACAGAATACCCAAGATTAAGAAATTCATTGATTAGATAAGAATAGCTTTGAAATGTAAATTCTTCTGATTTATTTGTCATATTTACCTAGAACCCTTTAATTTATTAATTTTGATCTTTGATAACCTTTGAGTATATATGTCTAACCTCCTGTGAACAGTCTTCACCATTAAATAAGGCTCTAGCTTTTTGACGATTTGCGTTTGAAATTATTGAACATAATTCCTTTGAATTTGAGAGTTTTACAAGCTCATCAACAATATCATCAACATTATAATCAGCATTGATGTAACCATTTACCCCATTTTCGACAAACTCTGTAAATTTTCCCAAAGTTATTATTGGAACACCAGCAGCAAGTGCTTCCATAATATCTCTACCCCATGGATTTGATTGGCGAGTAAGTTTTAAAAGTACATCACATCCAGCCAACGCTTTCTCAGGATATATTGTGTGACCCATAAAAAAAACATTACTAGTCAGACCGAGTGTTTTTACACGTTGTTTCAAGTTTTCAAAATACTTATCTGGGCGTCCAGTAATTACGCTTGAGTGTGATGATTTTCCATAGAGATAAAATAGAAAATCTGATTCCCCACGATTCTTCAATTCGGTAGCTATATCAATAATTCTATCAACACCTCGTGATGGTGCAAAATTAGTTAACGACAAAACTCTAAATTTATTCTCAGAGCCTTCCATTTCTTGTAAAGCCGAATCTTTAAACGATTCTGGAGTGATATTGTAAATAATACTAGTTTTAATCATGTTAAATGATGAGCCTACAAGACTCTTAAAATGATTTAAATTTGGTTCTGTAATAAAAATAGTATGAGATGAATAATTCGCTATTATTTTATAAACTAATTTTGCAAACCAGCCAGGGGTCAACAAGGTTCTAACGTGTGCGACCCATGGTAGTCCAAGCTCCCAAGCAACTAAAGATCCCGTTAGACTTAAACTTTCGTGATTTACATGTATAAGACCAATATTATATTCTTTGACTAACATTTTAATTTTTTTTCTAAAAGAAAAATACTTCCGCATGCTCCATAGATATAAGGTGAAAGCTACAAAATTTTTCCTGTCTGCTGGTCGAAAAGAAGCCATTTCAGGAGCTATTAAACACGTTATCCCAAGTTTTTTGTAATGTTCCTTAACAGGACCATCTTTTCTAAGAACAACAATTGGGAGCAAGTTATCTCGTGCGAGATATTTTACTAAGTAATAGAGAGAACGAGATGACCCCCCCCATCCACCTTCTACATCTAAAAATAAAACCGCCGTTGTTTTCGTCAAAATTTCAAAATTATCCTAAATCTTTAACCTTTGCTGGCACTCCTAATACGGTGGCATCATCAGGCACATCAGTGATAACTACCGCGCCCATTCCAACAGTAGCCCCATCACCAATGACGTGTCCTTGGCGAATTGATGCACTTTGACCTATCCAGCAACCTTTTCCAATTTTCACGCGTGAACTCACATCAGTATTTGCAGTTACTACAGCACCTTCTGAAATAAAAACTTCATTTCCAATATGTGCCAAATCATTAATAACAACCCTCTTTCCTAAAATGGTATCTCCAAATGTTCCTCTTGATATGACACAATTATTTCCGATCTCAACATTATCTTCAATAATTACACCACCCAAGCTTGGGAAACGTATGGCATCAGGTTTGACATCTTTTTTGCTAGAAAACCCAAAACTAAAAGCATCTTCACCAATTATAGAGCCGTGTCTTATTCTCACATTTCTGCCAATTTGAACTTTGTTTTTTATAACAACATTGTTACCAATAATTGTTCCTTCTCCAACAAGAATTTTTCCTTCTAGTACTGACCCTGCACCTACCGAAACCCCTTCTTTCAAAATTACATCATTTCCAATAACAGCAGATGAGTGAACACCATAAAATGGAGGAGGTAAAAGGTGTTTAAATAATCTACAGTAATCATATTTTGGCTCAGAACTAATTACAACAGAAGCTCCTTTATCTACTAAGCTTTCAACAACTTCAGGTTTTGCAATAACAATCGAGTTTTTAGGAAATATAAAAAACTCAACATCTATAGAAGATGAAAATGATAATGTATTGTTTTCACTCGGAGGAAATTTAGAAACCTTGCAAGCCATATGGTTATTACCATAAAAATCTAAAGCCAAAATCTCTGCAATGTGTTCTGTATAAATTGGGTCAATTTTTGTTGTCATTTTAAAAACCATTCAGAACTATCGTTCACACTGTTATCAAGATATTTTTTTATATGCAATGCAATAGCACCATATGCATTGCGACTCTCACTCACAACCTCACTATAAGGCCATTGTGCGTAAGAACAGAGTGGCGACATCCAATAGTTCAAATATCTACGCTCAAAAGTATGCCACCTTTCTACGCCCAGTGGGGCATGGAGACACTTTGCTAATAGCCGAATTGTATAAAGCCACAACGGTCTAATATTTGAAGGGTTTATTGGAATATCATTCCATACACCACCCCAGTTGTCTCTCATTAAAACATGTTTATATAAATTTTGACGAGATTTTGCTTCAAGTGGTGCCTCTTCCCAAAAATCCAAACTCTCTCTTTCCCAAAGCGGCAAGCGCCATGATAGCCCCATATACTCATATAATCTTTGCCCATGAATTACGTATTTTGCTTGGCGATCTCTAAATTCAATAAGCTCATACAGACCATGATCCCGACTCGGGTCACTGGGCAAACCACCAACTCTATCAATTTCATTCTTCAACAAAGTTTGAATCGTTTGCAAACGCTTAGCTGTCAATAGACCAGGCCAGTGCTTGAAATGCTTTAAAATTATAGCGTCAATTATTTTTTCTAGACGAAGGTCATTTGAGATACTTGAAATTTCAGTTAAGTTCCTTGGAATATGATTTCCACTAGTAAAATCACCTGATTGCCCGTTCACTATAATTGAATCTGGATCTAATCTTCCAGATGTTTGCAACTCTTTTAAAGCAACATAATCTTGGGGAAATGGGATTGATGTAAAACAATTTGCATATTCCTCGTATCTTATGTGATCATCAGACATCGATGCCTTACTTACACATGCATTAGTGTATTTTATAAAGTCCCATTTATAACCAAGTCTTTTAGCAATTTTTTTGGCTACTCCAACTTCTCTGTTACCTTGCCTTCCATAGCCAATACACCAAACATTTTCATAACCAGCTTCTCTAAGTCCCGAAGCAATGAAACGCGAGTCTAGACCTGCAGACAAAGGTACAATTATTGTCCTTCCTTTTGCACTTTTAACAAGTTTTTCAATTAACTTTTCATTAATAAGAGATAATGGCTCTATTAAATCCTTTAAATTTAAGTGGGTATTCCGCATAGGCTTCCACTCATGATATGTCGACACAAAATATTCATTTTTCTGCCGAATTGTAAGAAATGTTCCTGGCTCAAGTTGATTAATATTTTTGAAAAGTGTTCTTGGCCCTATAGTAAACCCTGAAAGTAAAAACGCATCTAATTGGGCTAAATCAATATCATCTTTTTTTCTACCAATTGCTCGATATATTTCTGGTCCATTATTTGAGATGTAAAATTGATTATTATCTCTCGTCCAAATTAGTGGGTATCCACGAACTGGGTCAACAGCTGCTATTGACCAATCAGCTCCCAAAAGAATTATTGAAAAATTACCATTTAAACTATCTAACCAAGCAGGAACATCCTCATATAAGATCTCGGCTGCTTTTTCAGTAAGTGAGGAAATTGAACAGCCATGGATGAAACCTCGGTAAAATAATTTTCTGCTTCCTGCAGAAAAAATTTTCCACCCATATTTCTCATTAACTAATGGCACACAAGAGTATTGTTTGGTTTCCAGATAATTTCTATTGATATTCAATTGAATAAGTTTCTCATGTGTAAATAATTAATTTTACTGTTAATACTTTATAAATTAGAGCAAAAAAATTTGAGATAATTTTAGAGTGATTGAAGTTATGGTTTTTGAAAAAGCCACCATGTTAAATTATCTAGTCCCGTTTGCGGTTTCCAAAAAAAACCATAATCTATTACTTTTAAATTAGGAAAATTCTCGATCCAAAATGATCCGAAATCCCTTTTAAATAGTACTCCATCATGGCCGCGGTAAGGGATTTGAATTGGTGTTGGATTAAAATACTCTATCGAGAGTATATAACGTCTACTAACTCTATATATTTCTGCACAAGAACTCTGTAAATCTTCTGGTGCAATATGAATTAAAACACCACTAGTAAATACCAAGTCTATTTTTGAAGAATCTATTGGTAGATCCTTTGCACTACCATTGAAGATTTTATCTTCTGTGATTTCTATATTTTTTTTTAGAGTTTCTCTTGCTTTAGCATTTGGCTCTAAGGCGTAAATTTCTACATCTAGCAATTGATCAAGAATTTTAAGATTATTTCCAATATTTGAACCAACTTCCAAAATAGAGCTTGGTAAATCTGGAAAAACACTTAATATTTTTTTCCACATTTCCACTCTACTGGGATAAACCACATCCTCTGGTGTATTCCTACCAATGTATAAATCACCAAATTCACCTCTCCAAAATTCGAGCTGCTTATTATTTTTCATATTTTTTCCATCTGCAATGCTCTATAAATTAATTCTGCTCTTTGCCAATCATCTTCAGTATCAATGTCATGAGATCTCCAGTTCGGTATTTTTATTGCATAAGTATTATCAGTAAACAATTCTGGTTTTTTTATGAATTCATCTACTTTAATCCAGTAAAATTGTCCCGAATCATAGAATGAATGCTGCAAATCTTGTGTTCTAGAGACACTATGGTGCGGCCATAGCATTTTCATCTTACCCTCTGGACACTCATTAAATGCCCGCGATATGGGTGTATTAAACTCTGTTGCACCAAATGTACTCTTAGCATCTTTTGTGTTAAGTAATTGAAATCCGTTTTCTAAGTCACTTATTGTCAAAAATGGGGTTACGGGGTAAATGCAGCATGCAAATTCAAAACAATCAGTTGCATTATTTTTTATTAAAGCATGGTTTAAAACTTCTGCCGTTGTTGCATGGTCATCAGAAATGAACGAAGGTCTAATGAAGGGCACCTCAGCCCCTTCTTTTATAGCAATTTCAGCAATTTTTTCTGAATCTGTACTGACAATAATTTTTTCAAACAGTCCACTATTTATAGCTGTATGAATAGCATACGTGATTACTGGTTTACCATGAAACAATCGAATATTTTTTTCAGGTATTCTTTTACTCCCAGCACGGGCAGGGATAACTGCTAGTGAGTTACGAGTTAGTTTTGATTGCAATTTCTATAGCCTCTTAGCCAGAACCATATAATCTGCTGTTTCAGAATCAAACTTATAACCCTGCTTTTGAAAAAAGCGTAGTGAAGCAATATTGTTGTGTTTTATTTTGGCCACAAATGAATAGCCTGGCCAGCGACTTTTTGATTCTTCTTCAGCTTTTTCTAAGATTAAGCTACCAATTCCCTGAGTCCTCTGAGATATATCAATATATATATCTATGAGAAGATCTCTTTCCTGATGTAACTCGATTCTAACCTGCCCTAAAGCAAAATCGTCCTTTTCGGCAATCCATATCATACATTTAGTAGAAGCTAAACATGATTCAAACCATTCTACATGATCATTCCAAGGAATTGCTCGGGAAGTAAGAATTTTAGCATCTAAACTGTCTGATGTATTAACCCATAAAAATAGTAATTCTAAATCCGATTCCATGGCCGGACGCAAAGATATTTTGTTTGAACAATTTACAAACACATTCTTATTTCATCATTTTCCATGTTAAGGGTTCACCACGCGCAACATTTTCACAAATCCTACGCCCTAGAATCAGATCATAATATTTTGGAGCTAATCCATAGCCAGGACGAATTATACGGCAATTTTTTTCACTCAATTTGTCTCCGGCTTTAAGATCTTTAATAATGTATATTGAACGACGAAACTGAACATTATCATGTTCACTATCAGATTTTTCGTATCTGACTTTTCCAAGTGCCAACCAAGCAAGCCTTACATTTTCACATAACAATTTGAATTCATCTGGCTCTAGTGAAAAAGCTGAGTCTGGACCACCATCTGATCGATTTAAGATAAAATGCTTTTCTATTATAGATGCACCTAATGCTACACTTGCTACAGCAACCCCTATACCTTTAGTATGATCAGATAGCCCAGCCACAGCCCCAAAAGCTTTTGAAAGATGGGGTAGAGTATTTATATCCGCCTCATTTGGAGGCGTAGGATAACCGCTTGTACAGTGAAGAAGTGCAATCTCACTTGCACCAGACTCTCGTGCAACATTCACAGCTTCAGCTATTTCTTTTAAGTTTGCCATGCCAGTTGACATAATCATAGGTTTTTTTAGGGTTGCACACTTCTTGATTAGTGGAAGATCAATTAATTCAAAAGATGCAATTTTGTAAACTGGGTTTCCAAGTCTCTCTAAAAACTTTAGTGCTGTCTCATCAAACGGAGTTGAAAAAACAATAATACCCAATTGTTGCCCATATGCGTATAATTCCTCATGCCATTCCCATGGTGTATAAGCTTCCTGATAAAGATTATAAAGTGTCTTTCCACTCCATAGACCTTTTTCAATTTTAAAACCTGGACCATCATGGTCTATAGTCATAGTATCCGGAGTATAAGTTTGAAGTTTAACTGCATGAGCACCTGACTCTTTTGCTGCTGCCATGGTCTCTTTAGCCCTATTAAGGCTACCATTATGATTTGCCGATAATTCAGCGATTATAAACGGTGGATGAGATGATCCAATAGGATGACCTGCGATTTCCATTTGTAAAATCATCTTACTAAATCACGAATTTGCATAAATGCTTCTGCAGCATTTAAGCCAACGCTTGCGCCACGAAATTTAGCTAGTGCCTCAATAGCTTCGATAGATCTAGCATGGGGAAATTCCCTCATTTCAGAACTATAGCATAATAATGCGTCTCTTTTCGTATCCAGATAATTAGTAATATCGACAAAACGTGTAGGTTTAAATTTTTCCTGACTATCAGTGCCCCATTCTGTGCTTGAAACAGTTTCAAAGGTATAGATACTCTCTACTGAAGATGAAGGTTGAGGTCTAAAAGCTGTCATTGCAGCACGTGAGACTATTTGGTGATCAATATTCAAATCACCTGAATGATGCGTATAAACTATTGTTGGTTTATAATCTTGAGCTTTCTTTTCTAGAGTTTTTATAATATCAAGTAAAGGTACTGTGTCCAGCTTGTTATCCGGGAAATCTCCAAGGTATAAATCATCAACACCAAGTAATTGAGACGCCTTATTTGCAGAATTCCTCAGACTTATCAAATGATTCTCTACATCTCCACCTTTTGATTCCACACTTCTAGAAGTTGCCCCTTCAGCAACGATATGTATATGAACACAGTCACCTTCATTTACATGCCTTGCTATTGTTCCAGCACATCCTAGAATTTCATCATCAGGATGTGACGCCACAACCAAGATGTTTCTTTTCATTTTTTCTCTATCTCACTATTTTTTTTAAGTTTTATTTCCACCTTCGCAGAAATACTTTCCTCAGATTCAATCGATGCATTAAAGAATTCTATTTTCATATCTCCATATTCTATAAATGCTCTTGGGTAATTATCAGCATCTAGCATACGAATATAATCATATATCTCACGTATAGATAGAGAGATCGGCAGGAGACTCTCCTGAGGGGTACGTCGAGTGAAATATAAAGGTTTTCCTTTTTGTGGTTTAGCCTCTGGTTCTTCACTAACAATATTTTCAATCATTTGACATATAATTTCAGCAGAATTTTTATATATTTCTTGTGCATTACCAATAAGCTTAAGGGGTTTTTTTAAATAAATAGGTCCTGAGTCTAAATCAGAAACCATTTTTAATGCTGATATATATGTCGAATCATGTCCGCGCACAATCAAGTTTTGTAACGGAGAACCTCCTCTACCATAAGGAAGGTTCGTCATATGAAAACACACACATTCTGAAATTTGCAATATTTCATCAGGAACACGCCAAGACCAATGAGGGAAAAAAATATACCTTGGTTTAATATTTTTTATCTTACGCTCTGATAGTTCCTGTTCGTTCGATATTAATGTCCATTTTCCAGGCCAATTACGTACATGCTGGTAAAATGCATCCACATTCCAGCTTTGCACAGTTGCAACAATATAATTTTTTTCATTTTCTATCAAAATTACTTCAACCAAATATATATGTCTCTAATCATTTGTTACTTAATAAGAGATCAAGTAGACCTACAACACGATTAGCACCCATACCGTCAACTATTCGCCTGCCAGCATCTGACATAGATACTCTAACCTCTGGATTCTCAATAATTTTATTTGTTATCTTTAATAATTCATTTGGAGGCATATCACTACCATCAATTGTTACACCCATACTCGCAGCTCCTTCAATTGTTAAGCGTTGATTTTCGGCTCCCAAAATTGTCAATGAAGGTACTCCTGCTGCAACTCTTTCAATCAAACTCACACCCCCAGTCCCGATTACTAAATCGGTGTTTTTCAATAAAGAGAACATATCTGGTGCATCTGAAATCACATTTATTTTATTTTTCCAGCCATGAGTTAAGTCGTAAATATTTTTAAAATTTGGGTCATAACTATCTATAACAAGATTTATATCTAAATGTTTTTTTATCTCTTCAAGCAATTTAAGTACAAAAATAATTTTTTCTGGTGATTCTGTTCGACCAAGACTCACAAGAATTTTTTTAACTTCAATAGAATAATCCTTTCGTGCAATATTTACGAATTTTGGATCTATAAGTGCATAGTTAGGGCCTAAAAGAGCTGGGACATCTGAGACTTTGTCTCCCTTTAAGTGGAAAGCACTATTTATCAGAAGACTTGTACCTTGTGGAACTTCTAAAAAATCATTTATAACAACTACTGGTGAAGCTTTACTAACATATTTCTTAAATTCATCATTAAGTAGCTCATAACCATCAACAATACAGCCTGACCAAGGACCATCATTAAGAATATTTTTTTCTGTACATGTAAAACCTTTTTTTTTTAGTCTGGTAGCAGCATCAATAGATTCTTGATCCAACTGAAAAAAAACGTTGTAACCCTTTTCTCTCATTTCTTCTGCAAGTACAGTACATCTTGCAACATGCCCACGTCCATGGCGAAGATGCGAGCTAACTCGAAAAAGCCACCGCTTTGTTAAAGGCACTTATCTACACTCTCACATAATACTTCAATAACTCTATCAACATCAGAATCTTCCATTCTAGGATGAAGTGGCAAACTTAGAGCTTTTGAATACCAGTTTTCAGAACCAGGTAAACATTGAATGCCATACCTTTCTCGGTAATATGGTTGCATATGAAGTGGTAGATAGTGTACCTGAGTACCTATACCTTGATTCTTCATATGATGCACCACTGATGCTCTATCACAACCTAGACCTTCAAAATCAACTAAGATTACGTAAAGGTGCCAAGCAACCGTCTCACACAAAGTTCTTCTTACTGGTTTGACAAATGGTTTTAACCAATTTGGCATTGCAGATATTGCTGAATCATACTTACTAGCTAAAATATTTCGTCTCTTTACAAATAATTCAAGCTTAGACAATTGCTGTTTAGCCAAAGCTGCATGAATATCAGATAGTCTATAATTGAATCCTGGAGTTAACATTTCATAATACCAAGGATTGATTTCTTTGTTGCTAGAAAATGCCAGGTCAGGGTAAAGAAAATTTTCTCTTATAATGCCATGATTTTGCATTAAACGCATATTCTGAGCAATTTTCGGATCACGTGTCGTTACTATACCACCTTCTCCTCCAGCTATAGCTTTAACAGGATGAAGTGAAAAAATTGTTGCTGAACTTTTAGAACATCTTCCTACATAATCTCCCATTGAATCTATACTACCTAAAGCATGACAAGCATCTTCTATAATTTGAGCACCTGATTCCGATGCAACTTTAGAAATAGCGTCCATCTCAGAAATTTGTCCGGACATATGTACTGCAGTTATAGCTGAAATTTTTTTTCCTGAACGTTCTATAGCAGAACTGATATTATCTGCATTTGCTAAGCCAGTTTCAGGGTCAACATCTGAAAAGATTATTTCTGCACCAACGTGTCTTGCCATGTTAGCAGTTGACAAAAAAGTTACAGCTGGGACTACAACATAATCTCCTTGCTTAAGACCCATGGAGAGATATGCAAGATGAAGTGCTGCTGATCCACTCGAACAACTAACGGCATGCGGAACATCTAAAAACTTGGAAAATTCAGATTCTAATTCTTTAACTTTAGGGCCTGTAGTTAAAAAGTCACTTTTTAAAACTGATACTACAGCTTCTATGTCATCATCTTCAATAGTTTGCCTACCATAAGGTAAAAATCTTCTTTTTCCTTTCTTAGTCATTTAGTTCAATATCCATTATCATTTGATTTAAATCATCTACACTGAGCCATTCCGTATTGTTATTACTTGAATATTCAAAATTTTCATCAACTGGTCCCACATCACTACTACTTTTAAGATGAGCGTTTGACCAAAAAGCAAATGCTGGCTCAATTACATATCGATCTTTAAGTTCCAAAGTTGTTCGTCCATCGTCGATGGTAATCATTGTCTCGTGAAGTTTTTCTCCTGGTCTAATGCCTACAATATTATGATTTAGATCAGGTGCTAGCGTTTTTGCTATATCAACTACTTTCATGCTCGGGATTTTTGGTACAAAGATTTCTCCACCATTCATTATTGATAAGGAAGAAAGAACAAAATTCACACCCTGCTGAAGAGTTATCCAGAATCTTGTCATCTCAGGATGGGTTATTGGTAAAGACTCTACACCATTTGTTATTAATTGCTTAAAATAAGGAATTACACTACCTCTTGAACCTATAACATTCCCATATCTGACAACTGAAAATCTTGTGTCTTGAGAACCAGAAATGTTGTTTGCTGCAACAAAGATCTTGTCCGATGCTAGCTTACTAGCTCCATATAAATTTATAGGACTAGCTGCTTTATCAGTAGATAGTGATACGATTTTTGAAACACCTGCTCTAAGGGAAGCTTTAACAACATTCTCAGCACCATGTATATTCGTCTTAACACACTCAAATGGATTGTATTCAGCTGCGGGTACCTGCTTAAGAGCTGCTGCATGAATAACTATATCTACTTCACGCATTGCCAATTCAAGCCTTTCAGGGTCCCTTACATCACCAATAAAGAATCTAACTCTATCTTTATGTTCTTTAGGTATTGTTTGTTCCATATGGTATTGCTTCAATTCATCCCTTGAAAAAATTATAATTCTATTAGGTGCCCAATGGTCCAAAATATTTTTTACAAATGCCTGCCCAAATGAACCAGTACCTCCGGTAATTAATAAACTCGTGCCATTCAAATCTGGTGTAGGTGTGTCAAAAATTCTATTCATTTGTTAAATCCATCTAAATTTACTTATCTAAGCATCAAGTAAACATTTAATTATTGATTATATCAGTGCCTCTTTGTTTCTGAAACGCCTTGGCATACCAACCATCTTCTAAAAGGAGTTTCTGATGATCACCCTCAGCAGTAATAACTCCTGATTGAAGGACAACAATCTTGTCAGCCATAGCAACAGTTGAGAGTCTATGAGCAATAACAATAATTGTAATATCAGTTTCTCTTCTTATTCTTAATAGTGCTTCTCGAAACAAAGCTTCAGAGTCGGCATCTTGATTGCTTGTAGGTTCATCTAGCAAAAGAATTGGTGCTCTGCGAACTAAAGCTCTTGCTAAATCTATTCTTTGTCTTTGACCTCCTGATAATCGTACACCGCTTTCTCCTACTATAGTATTATAACCATCAGGTAATGACTCTATAAAATTTGCAGCATTTGCAAGTTTTGCAGCATCACGCACTTCATTAAGTGTTGCGTTAGATTTTCCATATCTAATATGTTCTGCAATTGATACATTAAAGATTTGGGGCACTTGTGGAGCACTTGAAATGCCAGCTCGTAACTTATCCAAGGCAAATTCATTAATATTAATGTCATCTATGAATATTGACCCTTGGTCAGTTCGACGCAGACGTGGAATCATGTCTATTAAAGTAGACTTGCCAGCTCCCGATGGCCCAACAATTGCAGATAATTTACCAGCAGGAAAGCTTACAGTTACTCCTTGTAATGCCGTTACATTGTTTGTCTTATCGTAAGAAAAATATACATTCTCAAATCGAAAATGTTTTAACATCTTAGTAAACGGTTTCTCTCCTGAAAATAATTCTTTTGCAGAAATCATCTCATGCATACGCTCAGTAATTGAATGATGGGCTGCCCTAGTTGCCCTATTTGACTGACGCGTACGAGCTATCTCCTTAACCATGGGCAAAAGTCGAATGACAATTACAAGAAACATTCCAATATGTTCAATTTTCAAACCAAAGTGTTCAATACTTACAAATATCAAAACATACGCTGCTGCAATCACCATTGGTTCCATAACCACATCAACACGAGCAACAAGAGTAAACAACCTATACAATGTATCTCTTTGGCGTGTTGTGAGTGTTCTCATTTGATCGCTTTCAGCTCGCTCCATGCCAGCCAAGCGAACCAAACGTGATAAATGTAACCTCTCAATTAAAAACGAAGACATTTTCTGGTTAGCTTTAACAACCTCCGCTCCAGCAACATCAGACTTCTTCATTTGTGTTCTAAGTATTAATAACGCTAGGCCAAAGATAGCTATGGCTGTAAGTGTCATTGGAACAGAAAGAGCAAAAAGACCAGCTACATATATTGAGATAACGATTAACAATCCTGCCAACATAATTTCTCCAAACATATAGTCTGCCGCTCTCTGTAAATCTGTTGTTAGATCATTAATTAGTCCTCCTGATTCAGCTTTGTCTTGGTAAGAAATTTCAGTGTGCAAATAATTTTCAAAGGCGTCTGCTCTCATACGCGTAATCATACTTTCTTTGGCAAAAGCCTGAGCTAAAAGTCTTATATAAGTAAAAACCTGTCTTAGTAGTAGAAAAATTAAAGATGTAATCAAAAGAGTTGCTAGATCAGGAATCAAACTAAAAAAAGAATAAAACTCTATAAGCCAATTCCAATATTTATTCTCTGTAGCAAGTATTGTTAGATCCCCACCAGATTGAATAAATTGAAAAACTGGCATTAGAATTATGAGACTTGAAAGTTCCATAATTGTGCCCAGCAACTGTAAAGAGAGAAGCAATGCAACCGTTTTACGCGGCAGATGCATTTCACCTGCTTCTTTTATCAAGCGCAAATACATAAGGTGAACTTTAGCTATTGCTCCAAATTATTGTCGAGTTTATCATTTGCTTCTTCTAGATCTCTCGGATGGCCCACATCAGTCCAATATTCATGAATAGGAAATATTCCAATTTTCATGCCAAGCTCTCGTGATTGATTTAATAAACTTGGCATATCTAGAGATTTTTCCCGCGATACTAACGATTGAATTTCTGATGAGATGTAATAAATACCTGCAGCAACAAAATTTCTAACTGTTGGCTTCTCTTCAATTCCAGAAAAAATTCCATCACTGCCGTAACGTATAACCCCGAATGGTATTTTAACCTCATGGTGAGCAACCGCTACAGTCGCCATTAGTTCATTCCTAAGATGAAAATCGTGCAATGCTGTCAAATCAACATTGCTTATAACATCACCATTAATAACAAGAACTGGAGCTCCACCGAGATTAGGAAGGTTACCTATGGCACCTGCGGTATCTAACGGAGTATTTTCTTCAATTATAGTTATTTTAGATTTCCAATTCCTATCATTAATAAAATCCTTAATTTTAGCACCATGATAGTGCACTGATATAAATATATTTTTAACTGAAGCGGCCTCTAGACTTTTTAACACATGTTCAAGGATTGGCTGTCCACCCACATTCAAAAGAGGCTTAGGTAAATTTTTTGTTTTTTCTCCTAACCTTTTCCCAAAGCCTCCTGCCATTATTAATGCATGTGAAATGCCTGTATCTGGACCCCTTACCAAGACCTCTACAACAACTCCATAATCATCTAATATTGGAAGAAAAGTTCTTAATCTTTTGTCGTCAACAAGACAATGTCTATTTTTTTCATGGTCACCTTCATTCCCTGAAAGAAAGTTTTTGTGCATCGAAAGCTCAACCTTATTGTCAAGAGATAAACCACTTAACAATGCTCGCCTTATATCACCATCAGTAAGTGTTCCAAGTAACCTACCTTCTGAGTCAACTACCAATTGAAATACATATTCTGTTGAATTTAAGCGTTCCAATACTTTTTGAATCGTATCTCCTGGGGCACATAAATATTGATTTAGATTTTTTATACTGACCATCTTGTAAAATTACCTTTTCACTTTATCCAACCTCGACGCATCAACCACTTTCCAAGCCGTAAACGTAGCCACTGAGTTGCAGGAAAATGTGTTGGTTCTCCACGATATGGATCCAGATGTTCATGATCAGAAATGTTTGTTGGATCCTTGAATGAATGTTTAACATTAAACGTAATAACTCGATTGGTAGCTGTAATTTGTATCTGTCCTGCCCACATCTCTTCACCTTTTAATAAAAGTGGTGCTAAAGAAATCATTTGACTGCTTAATGGTGAAACTCGTATACCCAATATTGATCGATTATCATCTGAAATGATTGTTGCCTTCAGAGGTTTTCGGTAAGGATTAATAAAAATTATACTTTCTCCATAATCTTTTTCCCTGTCGAGTCTTACAACAGGGTATCCATCAACATACTGTCCATACTCAGCAATTTGAGAGATAACCGGTGGTGAAGCATATAAATAAGCATTGTCAGAAAAAAAAGATTTTTTTCCTTCTCGGGAGTAAATAGAATAGAAAGGTAAGACGTGGTTGGTCCTAAACAATGGTGTGTTATCTTTTATACGAAAACTATTTTCTAAATAACCGCTTACACCTTTCTCCAGACAATTATGCCATATAAATGGTTTTGCAAATGGACTTTTTAAGCTTCCGTTCATGAAAACATGTTCATATTCCGTAGAATCTATACATTGGCCTTCTGAATACACATTAATTGTATGCATCACTTGTCCATTCCCATTTAAAAGATTATTGGACACTTTGTTTAATGGGGTTGGCACAACACAATCATATCCTGAAGGTAACGAGGAGATGCTTGGTATCATATAGGAGTAGGGCACTTACTTACCTATGATCGATTGAAAATTGGTCAAGGTTAGCCGATCCACATAATAAATAAACACGACATGAACGTTCTGTTTTAACATTTATTGAAAAAGGCTTTTCCGAGAGAGCCTTTGATAATAATTCGTCACAATTAATTTCATAAACTTCTGTTCCGTGAGCAGGCAAATATAAATTATCGACTGTTTTTGGAGCTAAACCTGAAGGATATAATTCAAACGGGAGAGATATACTGACAGATTGTGGGCGATGAAAGGTATTAACTAAAACAAAAAACAGTCTTTGATCATTAGGTCTATTCTGAACAGTAAACCATGTGTCTCCTGGTCCAACATCACCTTGTGCATGAAGCGCACATGCACCCTTGGGAGCAAGTATCTCAAATTGTGGACGGATTGTACCACGCATAGCTGGATAAACTGCATGAGTGTTTATATATGCGGCGCCAACAGTCAGGGGTTTTGAATCATATGTCAGGTGCTTGTCCAGTCGTAATTTTAATTCATCACCTAACCCAACCAATAATTTTTTCTTACATATACAACGTCCTTTTTTATCCCTGATTTTCAGTGTCACTTTTATTGGTGCACTTTTGCGCTCACTAAATAGAAGGTCATGATTGGTAATTGTGAGCCACGTCTCTATAGAACTACCCTTGATAATTGGAATAAAGTTTGTTGGCGCCCATGCAATTGGAGGAGCTATAGAGTCAATTGCTTTATAGAACTGCTGCTTGATATTGATTGAACTTTTATTTTTAAGATTTAAACGATCAACTTCTTTTTCGTATTTTTTGTAGTTTTGTGACTTTGCCTTTACAAAAAAATATTCTAAATCAAGTAGGCAAGCAGTACAAGTATTACCAGCTTCAGTTTTAATAAGAATATCTCCAAAACTTTGATCGTTAAGCTCTCTTACCATTCTTTCAAAGTCATTAAGTTTAAGATTAGCACAAGCACATATAATTTGTTCTGGATCACTTTTATTGTTTTCAGAATCAGCAACATGTTTGTTGTTAACAGATGTTTTATCAAAGATATTTTGGGAAGGGTCTTTCATAAATATTCTATCATTAATTCTTTTAGTTATTCATTCAGGGTTATTTTCTAAATAACTCTCAAGTAGCTCTGCCATTTTCCAATCATAGCTGGTATCAATATCTATAGATCGTAATGGGTCAGTAACCAATGGGTGAATTGGTTCCGCAAACAAACTGTGCTCTCTCCTTAGAGCTTTAGTACGAGTAAGATATATTGCACCATTTGGGATATAAAAAGGTTTACTATCTTTTTCGCAAATTTTTACTGCATGACCAGACATAGATAAGTTATAAATCTCGCTTGATGAAATCTCCATAGCTGACATTGAAATTACACTCTCTATGTCTTCTCGACTTTTTAAACATTCTAAAGCCTCTATGAGCATTTTTTTACTTCTGAATGGAGAAGTAGGCTGCAATAGCATAACTTTATCGGGATCATGACCGTTTTTATTTTTAAACCAATCAAGTGCATGAATAACAACATCGATAGTTGGAGATTTGTCTTCTGAAATATTTTCTGGTCTAAAAAATGGCACTTGCATTCCTTCTTTAAGGCCTTCCTCAGCAATTAATTTACTATCAGTAGACAGAATAACGGGAGCATCTATTCCCGATCTATTTACAACATCTGCTACCCTCTTAATTAACGAACATCCACCTAGCTCACGCAAATTTTTATTGGGCAAGCGCTTAGATCCACCTCGTGCTGGAACTAATATCATTAACGGTATATTCATTAAATTTCTGACTCTTTAGAATTATCTTGCACTCGGTTTCTTAGTTGCCAACCAGTTTCTACCTTTTTCCATAAATGTGGAGATCGAAAACTATCTGCAATTTCAAAAAACTCATTTCTGTCCATATTAAGATACTCTAAAAATTCAGGAAAATACTTTTCTGGAAATTCTTCATCATACCTATGTACAAGAGATACTCCCTCCTCTCGTTCTATATGATCATTCCTGATTTCCTGGCTAGCATCATAAGTTGCCCTGCCAATCCCAAACTTTACCAATGTTGTCCAATAGTGATATGGATCTGTCTTATCATCTATAGAATTGTATTTAGAGTATGTGCCCTCAGTTCTATCTTCATTTGCTAAAAAGCCTATATGCTCTGATGCATAATAATAACATTCCTGCGGAATCCAATTCAGGTAGAATCCCAAATAATGAACCTCAATTCCAGCACCTATAAGGTCATCTAAATCAGAAGGCATGTATGGTTCTATTTGACCTTTTTCTATGCCAAAATTCGGTAAATCACCCATAGGCACACCACCAAAATAAAGGTCTTTCGTACTTTCCGATTGTAAGGCAAAATACGATGTGTGACGCTCTGCAATTTTATTGTCATCAGCAGGGTTTCCATATTCTGCCTCATTCTCACCGTAAAAAACTAGTGGAATGCCCATTTTTATTGCCATCTTTGGAGCATAGTTTTTCTGTCCAAAAATAAATGGTTGAAACGGATGAAGAAGATTACGGTAAGCTAATTGGGTAAGCTTACGATGTATTTGTCCATCAGGAGTAAAAAGATAATTATCAAAACCTCCCTTATGAATCCACGCTTGATGATTGTGCCATCCAACGTCAGAATATAGATGCGGAGCCCATGTAACTGTTAAAGGATGCATGCCAAACTCACGCTTTAGGACTAAAGCGGCATATACAGAGTCTTTTCCGCCTGAACCAGGTACTAAACAGTCATACGATCCATTACGCGATCTATATTTTTCACATAGTTTTTTTAAAGCAGCACGACGTTCATCCCAGTCCACAATATTTCTTTTTCTCTCCGCAACTTTGCAAGCATCACAAATCCCCTCTGAGTCAAAGAAAATAGTTTCTTTTTTTGAATTTTTTGTATGTTTAAACTCAATACTCGAAGAAGGGCGCTGATTAGAAATGACGCATTTTTTACAAAAGACTACTTTTCCAGGGAGTCCATATTTTATTTCTAAATTACCTTCATTTGGATCATGTAAAAAGCGTCTTCCATCATCCAAAACTAATTCTTTAGTTTCCATATTGTCCTTCATTTTTAAAATTCTTCTTCTATAAAATTTGCTATTAACTTCAAACCAGAGGCTCCACTTTTCTCTGGATGAAATTGAACGCCTAAAATTTTTCTAGACTGAATTGCTACAGGAACATCTAAACCATTGATATTAGTTGTAGCTGCAATATTTTTTGAATGTTTAACCGAAGGTGCATAAGAATGTACAAAATACATCCAATCATCTGAGTTCAAACAACCTAACAAAGGGGCATGAGATTTTATAGATAAAGCTCTCCATCCCACATTGGGAATTCTAACTCTGGACTTAGATTTATGTTTGATATTTGGGAGACGAACTGTTTTACCGGGAATTAATCCCAACCCTGCGTGCTCACCAAACTCCTCACTTTTTTCTAATAATATTTGACATCCAACACAAATTCCTAGCAAAGGTATTCCATTTTCTACAGCTGAGTGGATTGGCTCTATGAGATTTCGATCCTTTAATCGATCCATTGCATCACCAAATGCCCCAACACCAGGTAAGAATAGCCTACTTGCTGAAAGGATTTTATCTGGATTATCAGTTACAAGATAGGGTTTATTCAGCGTCTTCAAAGCTTGGCTTAAACTGAACAGATTTCCTCTCCCATAATCAATAATAACTATCATGGATTGATCTCTGGTCTTGTTATAATATCTGATTCTTTTAGTGCTCTGCGAAGTTCTATTGGTGAACTATGACCATAATGAAATAAACTTGCACAAGCGACTGCATCTAAATCGTCTTTTTTTACCGCGTCTATAATATCATCAGGACTACCTGCACCACCACAACCTATAACTGGTATTTCAACTAGGCTCCTTACTTGTCTAAATAGGTCATGATCAAACCCTCGTCGCGTTCCTTCAGAGTCTACTGATGTTAATAATATTTCTCCAGCCCCAAGTTTTTCTACTTCAATCACCCAATCTAAAACATTAACACCGGTACACTCTCTGCCATTATCTGTTAAGGCTTCCCAATTTTCATTCCCTCTTTTTTTTGCTTCAACAGATATTACAATGCATTGACTGCCAAAAACCCTGGCAGCCTGATGGATAAATGATGGATTTGCAATTGCCGCTGTATTGATTGCAACCTTATCAGCTCCAGAATGTAGTGCGGATAAAATATCTTCAATAGAACGAATCCCTCCACCTACAGTCAATGGCACAAAAATCTCTCGTGCAGCTTCCTCAACTACGGGCAAAATATTATTGCGCCCGTATAGAGAGGCGACACTATCCATATAGATAATCTCATCTATACCATTCTCGTAATAGCCTCTGGCCATTGGCCCAGGTTGACCAACAACTCTAAGACCTTCAAGGTGAATCCCTTTTATTACGTTGTTACTTTTTATGTCAAGCCGCGCAATTAAACGGGGTGCTAACAACTTATTTCCTTGTGAAAGTTATTTAGTTTTCAGAGGTTCTGCTTAAAATAAAGATAACAAACAGAGTATTTTATTTTTTTGATAAGACCTTAGATAATTTCTCTTGATACTTTGATACAAGATCTTGACGAACAAATATAGCATCTCCAGAATAATGTTTATATCCAGGATAATGTTCCCATTCAGCAATCAAATTGTAGCCAGATTTTTTCATTATTGAAATAATTTTACGTTGATTTTCATGACCATTTAACTCAATAGCCCATGAATGCACACATCCATCTTCAAGTAATTTTTTTGCACCCATCAAAACATGGTTCTCAAATCCATCAACATCAATTTTAATATGTGTAGGCTTTGGCAAGTCAAGTTCCCAGTGCATTCCATCAAGAGAAACAGACATAATCCATTGATGACATAAGATTGGCTGATCCTGCCTACCACCCCTGTCATAATCTTCTGGCTTTCCAACTGAATTTCGATTTACACCTGGAATTGGACCATGGTGCATATATAATTTTCTATGTCCCATATCAGAATCACAACCAGCTTGAAGAACTTCAAAATTATCCTTTTTTGATTCTCCTTGAAGCACAATTGTTTTCAGAATTGTTTCGATGCTTGGAGTGAATGGTTCAACAAATACTATTTTACTTCCCCATAGATGATTTACTAGAAACCCCTCTAGCCCGTTTGAGGACCCAATATCATACAATACACTACAATCATCAATACTGTTCATCCATAAATAAACCACATCATCTCTATCATGCCTTCCAAACTGATAGTAACGCCTGAACTGTCTATAAGATCTTACAGTCACACCTAATGGTTTATTATTAAAGGTTCTTATCGCTACCCACTCTCCGATTTTTTTATCGAAATATAAGCGTCCTTTATGTTGTATTTTAAATCCAATGTAATCACGAACTTTGTGCCAATATGGCCTAAGAAAATAGCTGATTGGTTTAGGCAATGATTTACCTATTAGACTTGCAAATGTCATTTTAAAAGACGGGCCTTAAGTTTCATTTTTAAATGTTTTGCGTAAAACGCATTATCTATAAGAAATTTTATGATTCTGAAAGAGTTAGTTTTGCTTATTTTTGACCATTTATAATTATCAAACGGTATAGTGAAGGTTGCTCCTGAGGCCCCTAGAATACGCAATTGTTTTTCACTTAATCCTCCTATGTCACAACTCCATATAGGAAGCGGGGTAACTTGGTTATAACCAAGGATATCTGTTCTGAAATAATCAACCAAAATTACAGTTCTATCTTTTTTTGATGGGTGATCTGGGCCATGAAACCCTCTATCATCAAAAATAATTATGTCCCCTTTTTTCCCGTCTAGACGAACTTTTCTAGCAATAATTTCTTTTTTCATGTTGTCTGGATATTCAGCAAGTCTCTGTCCATATGGTGCACCTAATTTATGAGTTCCTATACAGTAGGTAAAAGCTCCTTCAGAAGTATCGTGAAGGTAAATTGCAGCACCAACTCCTAGGGGTTTTTGCATGAGACTCTCAGTTATAGGAGATTTTTCACCTATTGATTTTCTCCAGCCAACTGCAAAATCAGAATGCAAGGGAAAATAGATATAATTTAACCCTTGATCGGCCTTCAAATTAGTCTCCGCCAAAATACATTCAGCACCCATGTATGACTCTACTAGGTTAATAATATGTTCATTAGCAATAAGATCGTATACTGGGGAGCCTAGAAGTGTTGGTAGCAAAACTTTTTTTTGGTAATCTGCACGAAAATATCCCCAAACCCCTGCCACAGAAGGCTGTGATAAAAATTCTTCTGCCCTCATTACAACTTGATTAACAGAATCATCAGGAAGAACACCTCTTAGGATAACAACGCCTTCGTTATTAAGAACTTGAATGGCCTTTTGGATATCTGGCTTAGCCCCTTCAATTATATACCTTTCGGGCAAAATATCCTTTGTAATATCAGTATCTTTCATCAATAAATCTTTGTTCATATAATTTTAAAAGCTGATACATTTTTATTTGCAGGCAAACTTTTCCGTATGAAAATTCTTATACTAATAAAAACTTTGACCTTAATTATTAAGCAATAAACCAGAGTTTTTTTGGATTGGTTATCAAATCTTTTTTAATGTATTTGATAATGATTCGAATAGAGCCTTCCCAAGGCTTTCCATATTAGAATAATCATCAGGATCTACTGTTAAATCATGCATTGCAGCTAGCATAAATTCGCCTTCTTGAGCAAAGCCTCTTCTGTCTTCTTTTCCAAAAGAAAGAAGTGTTCTTAGGTTTTTTTTTACATCTGAGAAATTTGTTGAAACAATCACATGTGGTAAATATCCAAAAAATAAAGAAGGGCTAAATGCTAAAACAGGAATCCCAAAAGAGGCTGCCTCAAAAGCACTTCTTCCTAACAGAGAAACTACAGCACGTTCATTTTTGATTATTGGCAGACCAAATTCACTGGGGTCTATTAATATAACATTAGGCATAGTATCCATCATCCTGTAAAAACTCTGATCCCGATACCCAAGTGCAGGTACATGATCTTTAACAGCAAGATAAGTTCCTACAGGGAGCTCTTTTGATACTTGTTGAATAATAGAAATCTGATCAAAAAATTCTGGGGTTTGTGCTGACAAAAGAACCTCTGGTTCCATTTGGAGGGCTAAAAATACATATGGCCTCTTAGATTCAATAAGAGTATCTAGTTTTACTCCATTTCTACTTAACATTTTGTATATTGATCTACGTTTAAAATTAAACTTTATATGTCTCCATGGGCTGTAACCGAATTTTGTAACTTTGTCATACCGCCTAAGATGCCAATAGATTGTTCTTATAACTATTATAATAGCTGTCTTTATCAAAGAGGATAATTTTATTCCTGATTTGAAATTATTCCTTATTTGAAGGTGAAAAGGAGGGGGCTGTAGAATTTCGGATGAATGACTTCGACCTTCTTTTTTTACCTGATTATGTTGCTCCTTTAACCAATTAACGTTTACTTTCATTCCATCACGCCAAATCAACCTATCATGCAAAAAAGAGTAGCCCAAACATCTAGTAATAATATTTAAACTTTTTGCAATATCACAAACTACACGTCTACCATTAAGAGCAAATGTAATTTGATGCTGCATAAAGATTTTTTCAACACCCTCATAAATCGCTACAAATTGGCTTATCCACTCTTCATAATCTTGATTAGTTTCAACTCGTGTATAGGGAAAAGTAGTGCATCCAGTAAAATAAAGACGTCTGTCCGCTAGATTATAGTGCATGATTGTTTCGTAACGATCCTCAATTTCCTGAGCTTTAACCCATAAATTTTTGTCTTCAGTAGAGCGTAATTCCAACATTTCAGAAACACTATATACCGCCTCAAAATTTCCTGTCTTCATTAATGGAACTACATCCTGAGCAAAGCGAACTAGACCGATTATTTTTACACCATCATTTTTCTTAATTAGTTCAAGCATCGGCATCATAAATTTTCGTTCATCACCAATAGCTTCAAAAAGAATAGAGTCTCCCATCTTTAAATTTAACATTTTTTTCTCGGTCTGAATAAACTGTACGAAATTATACTGATATTAGTTAGGCTATTCATTTCAATTCCCATGGGTTTGTGTAGGTATGTATATCATAAGAGAATTTTTTGAATAATAAGTTTTCATGGTCATAGTGATTGGTTAATACTTTTGCAACACGGTCACCAGAATAACCATCTCCATATATAAAATTGGCATCAAACTTGGCTGGTATCGAAGCTAATTTTTTAACTATATCTTCCGTCGTAGAAGATACATGAGAAACATTTATTCCATATTGACGTCCATCTTGGCGTCCACCAACATTGATAACTGGTAGTCCAAATATACCTGCTTCAACTATTCCACTTGATGAATTTCCGACCATTACAGATGCATGGCGCATCACGTTAGCATATAAATTGTTTCCGAGATTTTCGATAAATACTGTGTCGCGATTCTCATTTACAAATTTAATTATAAGGTCTCTAATTTTTTTTGAGCCAGGATCAGCATTAGGTGCCGTAACTATATTAGGGGCTGGTGATTTTTTAAGTGCAGAAAATACTGCCTGAGCTGTTGCTAATGGATTTAATGAATTTGTTTCAGGATGAACCGTAATAAGACGTAGGCCCGATATAGATTTCAAACAAATTGATTTAGCAATTTCTTTGGCATCAAGTAGCTCAGCATTTATCAATGTATCTAAACCTGGTGCTCCAGTTACGTGAATACGCCAACTTTCCTCTCCCATCTTAGAAATAACAGATGCAGTAACTAGGTTTGAGGTGCAATGGAGATGCGACAACTTAGTGATTGCATGTCTAAGTCTTTCATCTATAGCACCATAGGAGAATTCTCCTCCATGCAAATGAACAAGCGGAATATTAAGACAGCTAGCCCCTAGAACTGCAGCCATCATATCAATGCGATCACCAACTATTAGAATACGATCAGGCTTAATTCGAGAAGTTAAGGTCACCACATCAGCTGTAATAGATCCAAGTGAAGATCCTAAATCTTTATTTGTTTGACCTTGGATACTAGCACCACAAAGGTGCTTGATACTTCGCGGGGGCAATTCAATATCGTTTGAAACTAAATTATTATTATGTGCCCCCGTAAGTATTACGTGTAACTCGTGTTCTAAGTTTTTAGAAAGAGAGTTCCAAACTGGTGTTAAAATGCCAATGTCTGATCTGCCACAAGACACACTCAAAATTCGCATATTAACTTTTAACCTCTAAGTCAGATTGATATATTGGAGAATCTGCTCGCTTTTTATTTTTTAAAATTCTCCCTATTGGATTTTCATCACCTAGCATCCCATCGCCGGGCCGTTTCAAAACAATATCTTTCTCGCTTAATCGTGTCCCCAACTCAATATCTCTTGTTGTGTGCCAACTCCTTCTAACTAAACGAGATACTTCAATTTCATCTTCTACAGGTTCTTTTACACCGTTGCCCAATGCTTCCTGAACATCACGCACTCCTGCAATCAATGATGATAGTTCGACTGGCTCCAAGGAAGCCATATGGTCTGGACCAGGTAATGAACGATCTAATGTAAAATGTTTTTCTATAGTAGTTGCACCTAACGCTGCAGCAGCTATTGAAATATGTGTTCCAATTGAGTGATCAGAAAACCCAACATTAACTTTATACTTATCCCTCATAGTTTTCATTGCCCGAAGATTTATCGTTCTAGGGGGTGCAGGGTATAATGATGTACACTGGAGGATTGTTATGTCATCCACATTATTACTCTTTAATATTTCTATTGAATGGGATACTTCCTTCTCATTTGCCATTCCTGTTGATACAATCATTGGCAAGTCAAAAGATGCAAATTTCACTAACAAACTTATATTAGTCAAATCCCCTGATGAAACTTTAATTCGATCCATACCAAATTCTATCAAGGTTGATACAATCTCATAGTCAAAAGGTGTTACCAAAAAGCCTATTTTTTCTTTTTCACAAGTTGCCGCCAATTTTTCGAAATCGCCGAGAGATAATTCTAGTGAGCTAAGCATCTCTCTTTGATTTACAGAACCCGTAGCATTTTTTTGGTATGCAGTTGTCTTTGCATGATTGGATACAAGATTCTCGGCCTTAAATGCTTGAAATTTGACATAATCGGCTCCAGAAGCTGCTGCAACTCGAACCATCTCATTCGCACGATTAAAATCACCATTGTGATTAACGCCAGCCTCAGCAATAACTAAAATTTTTTGTGAAATCATTTTTTATGCGGATAACGAGTTAGAGCTGGAATCAAACTATCATCATCAATTTTACTTCTAGGCAACGTCACTGATGAAGCACCTATCATTGAACAATCACCGATTATACTTTGACCTAAAATTACTGCACCAGGTGCAACATGAACACCTTCCCCTATAGAACAATCATGTTCTACTATAGATCCAGAGTTAATAATTGTGCCTTTTCCTACTTTGACACCAGGTTGTATTATAGCCCCAGCAAGAATAACTACACCTAACCCTATATTTGCTGTATCACTTACAATAGCTTTGCTGTGTATAATCGGAGGAGCTGTATACCCTTTAGAGAGAAATGTTTGAAGTATATCCAGTCGTTTTTTTAACTGCTTAACCTGAACACCACCTAGTCCAATTACGATTGGTATTTTTTTATCAAATTCTTCAGTATCTGATTCGATCTGACCACATTTAAGCCAAGGACAACGTTGGGAATCTATATAAAATTTAATCTCACCAAGTATTTTGTCAGCTGCCTCTACAACACCTCGTGCATGTCCTCCAGCACCGATCAAAACATAGCCCGCTCCACCATATATGCCTAGATTCTTACCCACTACTCCAATTCCATTGTGATAAATGAGAAATTACTCTGGCTTGATCATCATCTGTCAAAGATGAACTACAAGGAAAGGATACAACCTTTCCTGTTAATTTTTCTGAAACACCATTTAAGAATGATGGAGCATCTATATATGGAGGCTGTATTGATAACGACCTCCAAAAACTTCTTACTTCAATGTTTTGTGCATCTAAATATCTCATCAGGTCACATGATGCTGGTTCACTTTCACACACTACCGAATACAGCCAATTAGAGCTTTCACCCCAGTTCATAGAAGATAATGTCTTTAAGTTTTTATGTTTATTAACTATAGGGTCATATATTTCAGCAATTTTTCTTTTTGCTGCTAACATTTCATCCATTCTTTCTAATTGTGCAAGCAATAGTCCAGCATTTATATTTGTCATTCTATAATTAAATCCAATTGATTCATATTTGTAATCCTGACCAACCCGGGCTTGACCAGATAATTTTCTTAGGTATGCAGCATCTATAGAAGAATTTGTTAAAATCATTCCTCCACCACCAGCTGTAATTGTTTTATTCCCATTAAAACTCAATACAGAAAACTCCCCGAAAGATCCTACTGGACGACCTTGGTATTTTGCACCAAAAGCCCCAGCCGCATCCTCAATTAATGGTATTTTTGCAGATTTACTGATCGAGATAAGTGGATCTAAGTTGGCAGGATGACCCAGAGGATGCACAACAATCATGGCTGATATACGACCTGGATAATTAGATATAATTTTCTCAACAATATCTGGATCAAGTGAATAACTTTGTTTATCTATATCTGCAAAGATTGGTATGCATCCTGCATGATAAACAGCATTAGCTGTAGCAGCAAAGGTCCAATCAGGAATAATCACATAGTCACCTGGCTTAGTTTTACAAGCCAACAAGGACAGGTGAAGTGCTGCAGAGCCATTAACTGTAGCTATTGCATTTGATCGTTCTAATTTATTTTTAATAATCTCTTCACACTCTCCTATGAAAGGACCAGCTGATGAAACCCAGTTTGTTTCAATACACTTTTTTAAATAAACTAATTCATTCCCCCTTAAGTCAGGAACAGCCAAAGGGATTCGATCTGCTCTGGCTCTGTTCTGGTGAACCATTATACCTCTCTCATAGAAAAAATTTCTGATCTCTCATTTCTAAGAATATCAATCATATTTTTTATTGGTTCCTGCATTTGTTCAGTGTCAACTAAATTATTTAGTTCACGAGGGTCTTTAAGCTTGTCGTAGGCCTTTTCAATATGGAGAAATTTTCCGCTTAAAATTGCCATCATTTTATGTGCTGGAGTTGTAACAGTAAAATATATATCTCGATGGCTTAGATTTGAGTCACCGTGTCCACAACTTTCAGAAATAACAAAATCTTTTGGATTCTGAAAAATGCTAATTCCTTTGAAACTGACATGAGGTTTTACATTTAGGACGTCAAGAAAAGTTGCAGTCATCCCCATACTATCAATCATACCAATATTTTGTGGGTTGTTAGATGCATTGCATAAAAGCATAGGAACTTCTATATCTTCATAGTGAGTACGTGTTCCAATTTGCAATTTTTTTCTTGGACTCTCCGCATAATACAAGCCATGATCTCCAGTTACTAAGATAACTGTATTATTAAGTTGTCCTGTACGTTCAAGTGTATCGATCAAGCGCCCTAATAGCTCGTCCACATACATTATTGCTGTGTCATAAAGCCATCTACGTTTGGTAAGACCTCGCAGTCGAGCGTAAAGACATTTAGGAAAAAATTTTAGTCTATACATTAAGTGTAAGGGTCGACTTATAGATCGACAGTCATGTACATCCATCATATGCATATGGATAAACCAACGCCTATCAACTCTATCCTCAATCAATTCACATAATGGCTTAATTATATCTCCAAAAATTACCGGGAAATGTGACATTGCTAAAAATGGCCAGAATGTTTGTTTGGCAACCCACCTTCGTGTTCTCCACCTTACAGATTCCAGAGCTCGATAGAAGAATAAACGCAATCCCCTTGGTCTTTGCTGACCTAAAAACCGCCAGTATATACCAGGAGCGATTTTCCTGATTTTTTCTATGACTTCTGACGGGTCGTTTTCAAGTAGTCTTATTTCTGCGGCACAACCTGTAGCAACTTTCTTGTTTATTCTATGTAATACTCTAGGCCATACAGACTTATCATGATTATCAATTGAATCTCTTAAGTTACTTAGTAACAAACTTAATTCTTTTACTACTGCTGTTTCAGCTTTATCGTCGTTGGTTGAATATTTTTTTTCAAGTTTGTATCTTAAAGTACGCCCAATACGCTGTTCCAGTAATAATCGAAAATCTGATGTAGTACGAATACTATCAAAGCCTCTACCATACCCAGTAGTAACACCAAGTTGATTACAACTTGCAATAAGGTGTGTCTCAAACCCATCCTTTTTAAGGGATTCTACAAAACTTTGAGGCCTTTCTCTTATGCCGTTATCATAACCCCCATAGTCGAGAGGGTATGTTAGTGAAAATAAGGACGGCATAACAAACTGAGTCGATTGAGCATTAGTCACAACTTTTCTAACAAATCCACTCTTTACAAGTTTTGAAAGATTAGGAGCAATAATTTCTCTAGATGCTTTGTCCTCGAGGACATCAAAACGCAAAGAATCAATAAGCAGGAAAAGAGCCTTTTTATTTTTCATAAATAATTAAACCTGATAAAATTTAACTTTTATTTTTGTCCCAATTAAGACTAGCTCTTAGATGGGAAATCGAATTTATTTGCACTGCATTCATTCGATTTCCTGTATGAGGATAAGTGACACCAGTCGCCAAAACAAGATCTTGATCAACTAAGAGATCACGTCGCCACAGCATTTCAAGAGTTGTTCCAAAGTGGTTTATATTTTCTTTAGGAAAAGGGGTATTACTATACACACCCTGAGTCCCCGGAAATAAATTAAAACTCCTAGCAGCACTTGCATCATCGCTTACTGCAATTATTGGTTGTGTAGGCATATGAACCGCAATCATCCGGGCAGCAAAACCTGAACGAGTTATCGCTACAATTTTTGTAATTGGAAGAGCACGGCACAAAGTTTTAATTGCCTCGCCCATCACTTCAGGAATTGTGTCTCCAACATTTGGAGCTTCTAAGTCTAGTTTTTTTTGAACAAATTCTTCTGAGGAATGAGCTACGCTATTCATTAAACATATAGCTTCTTGAGGATAGTCTCCTACTGCCGTCTCTCCAGAAAGCATTGTTGCAGCACAACCGTCTATAACAGCATTCGTTATATCGCTAACTTCAGCTTTTGTTGGGAAAGGATTTTCAATCATCGTATGCAACATCTCAGTTGCAATAATAACCGGCCTACCAAATTTAGATGCAGCATTAATTATCTGTTTTTGGAACAAAGCCACATCAAACAAACTAGTTTCCACTGAGAGATCACCACGGTCTACCATAATTGCATCCGCTTCCCTCGCAATTTCATTTACTTTGTCAAGGCCTCCTTGATTTTCAACTTTTGCAACAATTCTTGGTGAGCTAGAACCTATTAGATTTTTAAATGCGGTAATATGTGCTGCAGACTCAACAAAACTTAAACCAATAAAATCAACATTAATGTTACAGGCAAACTCCACCATTAACTCATCTTTCGGTGTAACTTCTGGAATGTTAAGAGGTACGAAAGGAACATTAATTCCCTTTGCACTTTTAAGTTTGCCCTCGGTATTTGCTTCACAATAAATATCTCGTCCTTCAACTTTATTTACAGTGAAACGTAATGTTCCATCATCTGCTAAAATTATATGATTTGGCTTCAAAAACTCATGTAACGATTCGTAATTGACAGGGACTTTGCTTTTACCTTTGTATGTTATATCTGTAGTTAATATAATTTGTTCACCAATTTTAAATTCAGGTTCATGTTGGAGCTGAGTAGTACGAATTTTTCTACCCGGTATATCTAGCAAGATAGGTAATTCAGGGAGAGTATCTCTAATTATTTTTACGGCGTTGGAATGCCAATCTAAATTATTATGAGATCCGTTTAGACGAGCTACGGTCATTCCTTTTTTCCACATGGAAAGCAGTTTTGAATCATCAAGAGACCGTGGACCTATAGTACAAACTATTCCTGTTCTAGACATTATTTACTCATCCATAAAAAGCTTTATGTTATTCAGGGACTCTATGACCTCATGCCTCATTAATTTTGGGTTAGGAAAACTACCATCTCCTAGAATTTGTCGCATGTCTGAGCCATTGATTAGTTTAACTGCATCTGTGCCAGAATGGGGACATGTTTTTTCTGTCACCAAGGAATCACAAATTTCACAAAAATAAGGTCCACTTAAGCACAATATTGTTATTCCGAGTTTTCCCTCAAATTTATTTGCAAGCCTATGAGCATCATATTCTCCATACCAACCACCTACACCTGCATGATCACGTCCAACAATAAAGTGTGTACATCCATAATTTCGACGGATTATGGCATGAAATATCGCTTCTCTTGGACCTGCAAATCTCATGAAAGTTGATAGTGTTCCCAATATCACTCTATCTTTAGGGAAAAAACCATTAATGAGGGTCTCATATCCTGTTAATATTGCCTCTGGGGTAAAATCACCAGATCTGCGTTGGCCAATTAATGGTTGAATAAAGAGGCCGTCTGCAAATTCTAGTGCAATTTTTTGTAAATATTCATGTGCTCGATGAGGTACATTTCGTGTTTGAAAACCTACCATGCGCCTCCATTTATTTTCTCTAAAGATGTTTTTTGTATCAGCTGGCGTAAGTTTATCGTGCCAAATACCAGTATCTATACGCTTTAATAATTTTACCAATCCACCTACAAAAACTGGTTTTAATGAGACAAAATGTTTTACACCTGGATGATTTGGATCATCCGTGCCGAATATAGCTTTAGCCACAAGACTACGATCACAGTTATAAAAGTCGTTTGGTATTAGATGTGCTACAACAGAGCCCATATACAAAAGTTCAACCGTAGAACCTATATCAATCTCATTTGCAAGTTTTTCATCAACATCTAATACAATAGGAAGAGTAAAAATATCTCCTGAAGGAAGACAAAATTCATTTACTACTGATTTAAACTCGGTTTCATTCATAAATCCCATAATAGGAAAAAATGCCCCTAAACCTATTTTTTCAACCTCTAAATATTGAGTGAGGTTTAAGTTTATTTGACTATTGTTAGCCACTACTTTGATAAGCCTTTGGAATAATTTAAAAATTTTAGAGAGTTAATTATTTTAATGGCAGTAGTAGAAGGATTTTCGATTAATGTAGCATCCACTTCCATATTAGGCTTATTGGGTTCGTGCCATGGTATATCAATACCAACGACATTCTTTATATTACCAATTTCTGCACCTGCATAAAGACCCTTAGAATCTCGAGTCTGAAGGAACTCCAATGATGCCTTTAAATACACTTCAAAATAATTTGAAAAATTTTCTCGGTTCCAACTTAATAAATCTGGATGAGAATAAAGTGCTGCAACAATTACTAACATACCTGAGCGATCTAACCATGCAGCTAATCTCTGTAATCTTCGAATTTGTTGTTCTCTTTCTGCTTCTGTGTAGCCTAGATCATTTTCAAATAAAGCACGCACCTCATCACCATCTAAAAGTATAGTCTGGGGAAAATCTGGCTTTAGAATCTTCAATACTTCTCTAGCTATGGTAGTTTTTCCTGCACCAGACATTCCAGTAATCCAAACAATCATAATTTTTTATGTTCCATTTATATGATAAGTTTTATTATTAAAAATGGTTAAAATATCAATTAACAAAGTGAAAGATTGAAAATTATTTTTTTTCTTTATAAGAGGCCTATCTGGACGCTATATACCTTTGCATGGTATGAGCCTGTTTATGTCTGAAGAAAATTTCAAATCTTACGCTAGCAAAAGCGTTCTTATCACGGGTGCAGACGGTTTTATTGGTTCCCACCTTACAGAACTTCTTGTTAAATCGGGAGCTAATGTCACAGCTTTGACACTTTATAACGCCCTTGGGTCTAATGGTTGGCTTGATTCTATCCCTGATCATATATACGAATCAGTAAACATTTACTCTGGTGATGTACGTGATTCTGCCCAAATGATGCGATTGGTTGATGGTTACGATATAGTTTTTCATTTAGCAGCACTGATTGGGATACCCTATTCCTATGAAGCGGCTCACTCATACGTTGATGTAAATATTAGTGGCACCCTTAATTTATTAGAAGCCGTCAGAAAGAATGGAACTGGAAGATTCATACACACTTCTACAAGTGAAGTGTATGGATCTGCAAAGACCAAGCCTATATCTGAAAGTCATCCTATACATGGTCAATCCCCATATGCCGCATCGAAGATAGGTGCTGATCAACTTGCTGAGGCCTACGCAAGATCACACAATATTCCGATTGTAATTATTCGACCCTTTAATGCTTATGGTCCCCGTCAGAGCGAACGTGCTGTTATTCCTACAACCATTCGTCAGATTTTTGATCCACAATGTGAAACAGTAAAACTAGGTGATCTCAGTACTACTCGTGATTTTAACTATGTTAGTGATACAGTTAGAGCCTTTGCAATGATAGGCGAGTCAAATGATGTCAACTTTGGCACAGCGTATAACGCTGGAAGTGGCGTTGAAACATTAGTAAGTGAAGTAGTAGAAAAACTCATGCAAATTTCAGGATGTAAGAAAGAAATTATAATAGAAAACTCTCGTATTAGACCTGAAAAATCTGAAGTTCGTGCTCTTGTCGCTGATTCAAGTAAACTTAAAAAAATAACTGGTTGGAAATGTAACGTAACACTTGATAAAGGGGTTCATCAGACTCTGAATTGGTGGAAATCTAGAACTGATAACGTAACAATTAGGCGAAACCGAAAATTTGCTAAATAAAGTTTTAGTTTCTGTTTTCATTCTTTATATGACTAACAAATTT
>MDTE01050766.1_pt1 | contig 56732 bp, 66 predicted proteins | sample 811231 | NCBI WGS metagenome assembly MDTE01 (sample SAMN05326651, study PRJNA326480) | marine metagenome | isolation source: seawater | place: Indian Ocean: Red Sea | collected 2010 | reverse complement strand
GCCCTCAACGTGGGTAAGGCTAAGTCTAAGTGAAGACATTCTTCCAACTGCTAACTGCTGCCCTTCAAGCCTATGTTGAATACGTGCGACTGCAAAGAGACCGACATCTCGACGCTCTCGAAGATAGGCTTGATGGCCTTGCTGCCGTTGGTGACCCTCATAGTAAGTTGCTCATGGAACGGGTCGCAAAGCGCATCAAGCGCGAACGCCAGCGCATTATACGATCCGCCCACAGTGACGCTGATTGAAGGGCGGTCTTACCAGTTCAAGGAAGGCGTCCTAGTTGGGCGCAAAGACCACAAGTTTCACAGCGACTACAGTTATCGTCGTGCTGTGATCATCGGGGAGAAGTAATGCCTGATTCTTTTACAGACGCGGTCGAACGGGAGCTAGAAGAAGCCCGACAAGGCATCAAGAAAGGATATGCTCCTAAAGGTCTTTATGATCGTCGGTTGTCTTCGGAGCTTGCCAAGCTAGACCCCCTCCCTGAAGAATCTCGACCCAAATACGATGGGGACGCAGGGGATATCGTTGTTTATAAAGATCCTAAGACGGGCAGGGAAGCCTTTGAAGCGTGGGTCTGGTATCCCCCGACGAATAAAAACAAAGGGACTTGGAGAAAACATGGGTCGAGTCGGGTTCCCGAATATGTAAAAAACCATCCTGATGCGTCTCCTTTGTTGAAGAAAAGCGCAGGGGTTATTCTTAAAAGCCCAGATCACCCCACGTTCTGGAAAGAAGCTAAACACGGACGTAAAGCGGGCTACAAATTGGAGTGGAATAAAGAAAGAGGGGAATATAGGTCGGCCCCTTCCCGCCCACCCTATAGTGGCCCACTTAAACCAGAATAATAAATGGACACGAAGTTTCTAGTTTCTCTCGGCGTCGGCCTTGCTGTTCAAGCGGCGGGCATTGTCTGGTGGGCAAGTGACCTGCAAAGTAAGGTTGCCCATAACGACTTCCAGATCCAGATGTTGGCGAAGGACGTCGAGAAACATGCAATTTTCGTTCGTGATTGGCCTGCCGGAAAATGGGGAAGTGGGTCTTTGCCAGACGATGTGAGGCAGAATCTTAAAATCGGAGAGCTGGAGCAACAAGTAGACCAGATCATGGCCAAGCTATACAACCGTGACCCCCTGAGAAACCTGAACAATGATTAACTATTCCAAGGTTGTTGATTCTTTAGTCGGAATGACCGCCCCGATGTTGGGGCTGATTACCAGTATGCAGGAACAGTTTGAGTATTGGCTCCGAGTAGGTTCCCTTATTGTGGGCATTACCGTTGGAATCGCATCCTTATACAGATTGGTTAAAAAATGATTGGTATTTGTGTAGGCCATAGCCGCAAAGGTGATGAAGGAGCTTACAGCTCTGGTGAATATGTAGTGAGTGAGTGGGACTTCAACCGAGACCTAGCCCGCAGGATTGGTCATGTTCTCGATGTGGATTACAAGATTTACGATAACTATGAATTCAGCACCTACTCTTCTGCTATCCGCAATGTGGCGCGTAAGATGAAGTGCGATGGGGTAAAAGCAGCTATTGAGCTTCATTTCAATGCCGCCAGCCCCGCAGCGACTGGCCATGAGTGGCTTTATTGGCACTCTAGTAAAGGTGGGTTGAAACTCGCCACGGTCCTGAAGGATGAGATGGATGAAGCATATCCTGATTTGGCATCGCGTGGAGTAAAACCACGGCAGTCTCGCCAGAGAGGGTCCGCGTTTTTACGTGAGACACATTGTTATGCGGTTATTGGAGAACCCTTTTTTGGAACAAACGTCGAGGAGTGGCGGATGATAAATAATAACCGAGGTAAACTGGCCGGTGTTTATGCCCGCGCCATAACAAAGTTTGTTGATGGATGAACATCCCCAAGAGCATAACTATGGCAGGCATCCGCGTTCGGATAAAATTCCGAGATCTGGGCGATGATGACTGTTACGGTATATACTCCCATAGGCGAAAACTAATCATAATAGACAAGACCCTCAAAGGTAAAGAACTACTAGAGACTATTCGACATGAGATGATCCATGCGGCCCTAGGAATATCAGGTCTCGCGTATTGTGAAGCCTATGAAGAAGAGGCCATCGTACGATGCATGGATGAAATATTTTTTCCCGCGTGGGAACGCCTCTTAAAACGATTTAACCCACAATAACCTGATACTATGTCCGAGATGAAAACGGCTTTAACGAGCCCGAATAAACCTCCAGTAAACATCGACAAAGCTTTTGATGTTTTGTTGGCATACGAAGGGTTCCGACCTGAAGCGTACAAAGACACCAAAGGCAAATGGACGATTGGTGTGGGGCATCTTATTGGGGATGGTTCTGATGCAGCTTACAAGAAGTCTCCTTTTTATAATAAGACTTTAAGTAGAGACGCGGCCATAAAACTAGCTAAGTCGGAGTTATCTGACCGCCTACCCAAGGTAGTATCTTTGATTGGTAAAGGGTTCTTTGATATGCAGCCCAACACCCAACGTCAGCTTATATCTTCGTTTTACAGGGGCGGTATAACAGGTTCTCCCAAGACGCTTGAACATATCCGCAAGGGTGAGTTTGAAAAAGCGTCAAAAGAGTTTTTAGACAACGATGAGTACCGGGCCGCAGTTAAATCTGGAAGTGGAGTAGCTCCCCGAATGGAAAACCTCTCTAAGGCTCTTTTATCAGAGGCCAATAAAAAGACCCCTTCTTTTGAAGAAGCAGTAGAACAACGTATGTTACAATAACTTGCCATGAATAAAAAAGACTTCAAACCCCACAAAATGTACCACCCTAAAACGGGTGAAGCCGTGTCTGCCAAAACGTATGAGCAGCACTTGTCTCTAAAGAAAAAAGGCTACGGACATTCGGCAAAAAAGAAAGCAGCCAAGAAAGCAGCCAAGAAAGCAGCCAAGAAAGCAGCCAAAAAAGAATCCTACGCGGATGCTGTCGAAAGGAGACTCAAAAATCATAATAGTAACCCTGCCAAATCCAGTGGCTACTAAGAAAAAATCTACAGTCAACAAAGCGGCTAACTACACCAAGCCGGGAATGCGGGAGACCCTTTTCAAAAAGATCATGGCTGGGTCCAAGGGCGGTAAACCCGGACAGTGGTCGGCGCGTAAAGCTCAGTTCTTAGCTTCGGAGTATAAGAAAAAGGGGGGAGGTTACACCTCTTAGAGTATGAAAGCTCCACAATTATCCATTAAAAAGTGGGCCGAGGCTGACTGGGGTTACTATAACAAGGAAGATGAAAAGAAACCCCGTTCCGAGCGGGGGAGGTACGGCCCCAAGGCTGTTAGGAATAAATTAACGTCTTCCGAAAAAGCGGCAGCAAACGCGGCCAAACGAGCAGCCACAGCTAGGGGCAAACAAACCGCCAAGTACACCGACGCTGAAAGGCGCGCCCACAGATTTGTGGATAAAAAGAGGAAGAACAAACAAAAGAAAAGAATGGCATGACCCGACAACGATTCAAACGCTTACCATCTGGTAGAATATCTTACATGGGTGAGACGTTTCCGGGTATCAATAAACCTAAACGAGCCCCCAAAGGATCTAAGAAGAAGTTCGTGGTCTTAGCCAAACAAGGAAACAAGGTGAAGAAAGTATCTTACGGCCACAGGGACTATAGTGATTTCACTAAACACAAAGACCCCAAAAGAAGAGCTAACTTCCGTAAGCGCCACAACTGCGCCACTGCTACAGACAAGACCACGGCTAGACATTGGGCATGTAAGCATCTCTGGTAATGAGCCGAAAACTCCCCCGTCAGTTCTCTAAGAAACGGGGGAGCCGGTACATCGTGTTCACCCCCTCATCAGAGAATGTTAAGCAAGCTTTTGAGCGCAGTCAGAAACTAGGGGTCACCCCCGGTTCGTTTACGCGGGGCGTGGGCCGGATGACCGGGTTCCTCGGGGAGGTCGCTTTTGGCCTTCTATATCCTGAGGCTAGGTATGTCGGGGGGCGAAGTTTTACCCACGACTATTCTCTAGGCGGTAAGAAAATAGATATAAAGTCTAAAAGCTGTAGTAGTCGCCCGAAACCCCACTTCACAGCGTCGGTTAATTGCCCCCAAAGCCGGGACCCTTCAGCCTATTATTATTATTTTGTGCGTGTCCGCAAAGACCTTAGCCGCGCGTGGCTGCTGGGGTGGGTGCCCACGAAGAGCCTGTTAAAGCAAGGGGAGTATAAGAGACGAGGAGAGAAAGATAGCGAGGGATTTACCTACAAAGTAAGCGGGTACCATTTACCTATCAAATGTCTTCGTCCTCCCGCATCACTTTGATCCTAGAAGCCAGTCCTTTAAGAGATCGAAGCTCAGCTTCCAGCCGACTGCGCTCCGAAGAGTAGTGGTCGATTCTGTTGGTTAGAGTGCGGTAATCTTCTCGTATAAGCTGAATGCGCGTCTCCACCCGTTCAAGATCCGCGAACTCATCAAGGTAGTTGATATCATCAGGGCCTGCCATACATCTTCCTTAGGCAGAGGCTTCAGATATGTCAAAACTTTTCGCTAGGTCGATTGTCCACATCTTTCCCCCTCCCTTACCCTTGGAGAACACGGGGCGCACATGGGAGTTATTTTTGCCCGCCTCTTCCAACGAAGCCATCCCCCTACGTACAAATTCTAGATTGTGGCTCATGCCCACACTTCTACCGTTGTTGAATTCGTGTAGAAGTACTTGGAACTCTGTAAGTGTACCTTTCCACTCAGGAATAGTGTCGTTCTGTTCCCGGCACCGCTTGCAGAAGAACTCAACCAGTTCGGCAATAGAAGATCTGCTGGAGTTATCATAAGCGGCAGAGGCTACGGACTCATCAATAAAACTAGCTACACCAAACCGCCCCCCGACCATGACTTCTTCCGGGGGGTCCCAGTCTAGTAACCACCTTCCTAAGTGGGGGAGTTCTTGTTGGATGGTGGACTCCACCACGCTGTTTGCAGGGAATTTGCTACGGGCGTCGTCCCTTACACGGAGGGCCATTAGTTTGTCACGGTTACTACTATCGAGGGCCGGGATAACAGATAAGCTATTTGCATCCATATTGAGGGACAGCACGACCCTACCAGCCCACGGGACCGAGAGGGCGTCGGCGTATTTGGCTTGGTATTCGACCCTTGGGTTGGCTACGGCGCGTTTGATTAGCTCGGTAGCTTTGCGCTGATCTTGGAAACTTGCAGCTGATGTTGTGTCGTCAATGACCCATGCGGCCACCCGCCCGAGGTCTTTGTTGAATTTGGTTTGCCCCGATAAATAATCACTAGCGTCTGCATAACCCCCAACCAGACCCGATATAACTCTGTTTGACAACAGGCTCTTCCCCTTGCTGGTTGCCCCTACTAATATCAGTGCCTGACCTTGTGACATTTTTCGGTCTATGACGGCCTCGTAAAATCTCTTAAGCCAAGCGTAGAAATAGTTTACTGTTACAATAGGGGTGGAGTTCTTGAATAGCTGGCCCAGCCAATCATGAATAAACGGCCAGTGAACAGGGTCACCGTCGGCATCGGGTTCTACGGGGGATATGTTTGCGTTGTTGAGTATTCTCTGGCTGTTATATGAAACCACGCGATTTTTAGAGAAAATGACGGGGGCGATCTCGTCAATACGATTGTGGTTACTAATTGTTAGTATCGCGGCCTCCACTTCTGTAAGAGCCTGCCCCTTCTTAGGCTTCATAGAAAAACCCGTCTGCCGCAACTCCAATACAAGCTGTTCTTTGGGGATTGTTACTGCTGAGTTGTATAGCAACTTGAAGAAGTTTCTTCCGTTGAACCAGTACTCGTCTAAGAGGTTACCCATCTTCGCTTCCTCGTAGTCAGAAACAAACTTAGCCCCGAATATTTCGCGCCAACTTACAAACCCTTTACCCGCCCGGTCTGAGTAGCAAATCATACCGTCCTCGGCTACTTGGCACCCCTCTCTGTGGACCCCGTCGTCTATCCAGAATAGAGGTCCCCGAGCCCCCACCTCGAAATCGCCTATCCAGCGATTGGGGAACTGTTGGTCTATCTGCTCCGCGACAACGTCGATAGGTATCGCGGTGTCATTTGTTGTAGGTGGTTTTACACTCGCCGCCTTAGTGAGGGCTGTTTGTATCGTTGCACTAGACACGACACCCCCCAAGTTTACCCAGTTATCCCCCAACTCAAAATATTGAGATGCCCGTAATGATGAAGAATCGAACCCCGCGAAGACGCGGTCCAATTTAATTATGTTTTTGAGGCACTTGATAAACGTGTCAAACATCTCTGGAGAGATGGGGAGAGCTTTCTCAAACTCCCAAACCAAGCGTATATAGCCTGATTGAGTTTCTGACCGCCAAGTAGGTGGGTGGGCAGCGCACTTAGCTCCGATGATCGCATCAACCTCAGGCCAGTTAACAGGAGCGTCGTAGTCTGCCACGATCCCGTGGATAATGTTGGGTGGGTTGTCTGTCGATATTCGTTTTGATGGTGCGCTACCCTCAACAAGGCTATAGAACACATGGTCGGTTTTGGCGTCCGCACACCATGCTCTAAAGTCAGCCTTAGTCTGGAACTTGGGTTTTTTATTCTTAAGAGTAGAGGGGTCAGAAGTCTTGTGGCATTTCGTGTCTCGTAGGTTCTTTATGTATCTGTAATTCATTTTGTGTAACGTGATAAGATTGAGCCTTCAGCGGCGAGTGGAATATCAGATATCCACTTGGGCGGTTCAGACATTATTTTCAGGATGTGTTGCAAGGAATCCTCTGCTTCATCAGCGGCGGCTTCAATAACCACCTCGTCATGCACATGGAGCACGATCTTGTAGCCCGCTTCATGTATCCTTACAAGCATATCGCTGAAAATGTCGCGGGCGAGAGCTTGGGAGGCATTCTCTGCTACGAACCCACCCCAAAGCTTTACGGCTATTTTCTTACCGTGCCGCATTAACTTGGAGACGAAATGTCGTTCTCTCCCTTTCCCATCCGTGCGAATAACACCGTAGTCGAGAACCCGCCCACTTGGGAGGGGGACAACAAATGGAGTGAGGTAACCTGTTACGCTAAGATCGTAAGAAGTAGCGATGTCTGTGTTGTACGACTTCCACAGTTTTGTTACCGACCGCATTGATTCTCGGTACAAATCGACTGCCGCGTCGGCGGCTTCCTGTTCCATTCCCGACATCTGAGCGAACCGAGCTTTACCCGCCCCGTAACCGCAGCCGAGAACCATCGCCTTAATTTTGTGGCGCAGCTTGGGGTCTTGTTTAAGGGGGCCTTTCTCTTTGTCCCATTGCCCAAACCGAATAGCGAATGCCTCGTATATGTCTTCGGATTCTTTGATTTCCTTTAACATCGTCTCGTCTTCTGCCAGCCAGCAGAGAGTACGTACCTCAATCTGACTGAGGTCCGCAACGATCAGTTTTTTGTCAGGCTTAGTAGCAATCAGGTTTCTTAAATTCACACCAAACATCTCATCGCGCGGCAGATTCTGCAGGTTCAGGTTACCCCCACCCCCGCTGAAACGCCCTGTGTGCGCCCCGAAGTACATGATCCCGCCGTAGTAACGCCCGTCAGGCATAGTGGCGAAGTCGAAGCTCTCTATCTTTTTCTTGAGCGCGTTGATTCTTCGCCAGCTACGAACCGCGTCGATCCATGCGTGTTTCTTGCTGTGGTAATCTATCCATTTCTGTGCCTCCTCGTCTGTTGCGGCGAGGCTACCCGGAGGTTCAATACCTACGGCCCGACATTGGTCATCGAAAGCTTTCCGACTTAGTAGCGGTGCATTCCCCAACCACGGAATAGACTCCTCGGCCTCAAATAATTTACTGTTTATTACCTCTAGCTGGGACTTCAGGAGATCCGTGTCGATGGGTAGCCCCCGCTGGACGATCCTTCTGTTGAGGGTGCTTATGGTTTTCTCGCTCTCTGGCCAGAACTTCTGGTAGGTATTCCACAAGTCCAGACATATCTGTGAGTCTGCGAGCGCATAGTTGCTCACCTCTTCTCGGAACTCGTCCGTCATTTTTTCCCACCGCTTCCCGCTCATGTTGTCGCGGGTGCTCTTGTCTACCGTGAGCCCAAAAGCTTCTTCAGCAGCCCCCTTGAGCGCGCGAGGAATCCGCACATACGCGGCCATGTCTGCGGTACAATGCCACTCGGCTGGTTTGACTTCGGGCCACCACGACTGGGTAACTCCATATAGATATAGGGTTTCATCGAAAGAAGCATTGTGGCTGAGAACCACATTATCATTCAGGATATCCCATTGAAAGTCTTTCGGGTGCCCAACAAAAGACGTCCCATCGGTGCCAACCACCGACACCATATAGGCGTCAAACTCGGGGTGAGAGAAGTAACCCAGAGGCCCGAGGGTCCTGATACTGCAGGTCTTGTCGTAGTAAGTTTCAAAATCAAGTGCGTAAGTAACCATAGATTTAAGTAAAACGGCCCCCACTGGAATGAACGAACCAGTGAGGGCCGTAGGTTTAGGGGAGTCCAGTTTTATGCGGTTACTGGACAGGATACATCACTAACCAGAGCTGCAACACCCCGCCGCATTTCCTAAACCCCCTTGATCTTACCTAGTCGGAACTTTGTTCCTCACCCTCATCCTCGGCTAAAGCGAGCGGAAGCTCCAGTTGCTCAACGGTCAGCCCAAGGTTTTTTAACAGCGCGTCACGCACCGTACATAACTTGAGCTTGTTGAACTCCAACTCCTGAAGCTGCTCGTCCAGCTTGGAAATCATCTGCTGGAGCATTTTAGCCTCGCTAGTGAGGATGGGCACTGTGGTATCTACGGGTTCCCCAGACATAATTAGTTTCCGTTGAAATCCCTGATCCATGCGGTCACAGCCTTATCAGGTGTGTTCTGAGAAACGGTGAGCATTGGTGCAAACCAACTATACTTGCCTCGAGTAATGGGGCAGGACTCAAAGTTCCACAGAACTTCCCCGAGATTCTTGTCTCGGTTGAAGGCTGCGTACGTCGCTAACCGCTTGAAGGTTTGCCTGTAGGCGTCCTTCGCGACGTTGATTTTGCCGAGGGCATAACTGAGCTTACCAATGGTAAATGGGTAAGCACTGTCATTTTCACTGTCCTCAGGCTGTTGGAAAAGCAGAGTAATTTCTGCGAACTCCAACAGGTTGTATTCCGAAGACTCGGCAATACGCGCCCGATCAGCCTCTGTGTAGGCGATCTGCGGCATTACGTCGTCCTCGAAGGGCACATCTTCGCGCCACCCCTTGGTTGCAGCTAGAACCGAGACTTCGGTTGCCGCTTCCGGGGCGAGCATAATGTGCTTCTTGTCCAGAACAACACTTCCAAAGGGAGCGTCAATGTCGCTCGTCTTTTGGACGATGTTCAGTCGGGGGATATCAATATCCGAGGCGTCAATAATGAAGCCAGCTTCGTTAGGGATAATCCCTCCTTTAGGTGCGGCTGCGAGAGCCGTAGTGTCATCACTCATGGTTCGTGTTTCTTGTTTCCGGTTACGACCTACGATAATGTGTATCGCGGGTCTGATGTTTCGATAATGCCCGCATCTTGACAGGCGTCAACGAAATTGTCAGATAATTTTCTCTTTCCTCCTTTTTCGGCTGTATCACCTACAGCCTTAGCAAGTTTCGCCAATGGGATATTCGCGTGTTCCAACACATCTTCGGCGCTGACACCAAATTCTGCGGCTACTTCTAGCAGACTTTTGTTGTCCATGATACGGCGAGACGAGCCCATACTTCGTAGTTTCAGTGAGGGAAATTCAGTCCCGTCTTTTGCTAGGGCTACTGCTTTCTTTTTGAAACGGTCTGCCCAGTTGGAAACGATTTTAGCGATGGCCCATAGTTGCTCTACAAGCTCAGGATCTTCCGTGTTCTCGATGTCTACGTCTGGTAGCTGGGGGTTGATCTTCTTGGCGACCTCGACAACTAATCCACCGAGGGCGGGGCAGGAGTCTTCGTATCTACAGAAGCGACAGTTCACGTTGGGGGTTAGGTCATCCAGACTAGGAGTCCCTTCATTCCATTTAGGTCGGATCTTCTCTGCTTGTTTAATTATATCACTCAGCTCCGAGACTATCCCGTCTACATCAGAACGCACAAAAGTGTGGTGAAGGCTCGCATTGTGTTGCGGGACATAGAATACGAAGACAATCTTCTCTATATCAGGGAACTTCTGGAACGCCCCAACCGTGTAAGCCTTTGCTTGCCAGTTCTTCTCTGGTGGGTCGATGATGCTGATACCGGTTTTGTAATCGGCCATTACGGCCTCAGAACCAGACTCTAGAATAAGGAAGCGGTCACAGGTCCCCCATGTGCCTGTCCCGTCCAGTTCTACGTCTACCTGTATCTCATTGTGTTCCTCTTGTATCCCCGAGAAGTTACCCATGAACGCTTCTTCCATCTCCACGATCTGATCGTAGATCTGTAGCTCTTGCTCGTTGTGAAGGGCCGAGGGGTCGTGGACTTCCAAGGCTTCGTGAATGCGGGTGCCCATTTCGGCGGCGGCGTTAGTGCCGTCTCTCCCGTGGTAGCCTGCACAGCCTGCTACGTATTTTAATGACGAGGGCGAAAATTCCGCGTGTCCTCTGGATGAGTGGTCTGGTGTGTTCATTCTCCGTGTAGTTCTTTAATGTTGAGTGCTTTCTGTTGTACCGAGGCCATGACTGATTCTTCGACTGTCCCGGCGGCGACTAGGATTTTTTGGATGGCATCACTTTTGCCCCCGTTTCTGTGAATCCGCCCTAATGTCTGTAAGTAACTCTTGGCGTCGAATGTTGGGCTTATAAGTGAAATTCTCGGTCTATGGCCGTGGGTGTCGTGGAGGGAGATCCCCGTACCCCCCGCTGCAATATTGGCTACAACACAATGCGTTTTATCTGCTTGGAAATCGTCGATAACTTTTTGCCGCTCTTCGGCTGTTTGGCCCCCCTCGATTCTCCCGCATTTTAGTAAGCCACATAGCGCGTCCACAGTGTCTTTGTAGTTAACGAAGAGCACGACACTATTACCTTCGTTAATAAGGTCTTGTGCCATATCGGCCATTTCAGGAACCTTAAAAGATTCCGCCAACCTACGAGCTTTTCCTAGGTTCACAATAAGGTGTTCGCTACTGGCGACGGTCCCATTCTCTATAAATTCTGTGATGATGTCGGGTGTAACCCCTAATGCTTCGTAAGCATCGAAGATCTTGCTTGAGTCCTTGAAGTCAATGGGTTCCACGAAAACCATGTTGTCGCGGAATGAGTCGGGGAAGTCCTTAACAGTTAGTCTGCGCGCACATTGTCCATACATCTCTGCGTGTAATTCTTTGAGGGCACTTCGTCTCGATAGCTTCCAGTTGTTCCACTGGTCTTTGAGACACCCTTTTTTACGCATCCACTTAAACCAGTTGTGGAGGGGAAACACATCTTTGTTGAGAGAATGGAGCCCAAGGCAGAAGCCCAGCGCCCTCATTTCTACAGGAGTCTCACTGGCGGTAGCCGACATCCCGTGGACTCGGAATTTCTTTAGGACTAGGGAAATCAATAGCTGGGCGTTAAGGGTGAAAGGGCCTTTAGCTTTGTGGATTTCATCCATCAGTACGAAAGTGTTCCGCGGTAAGTGCCATTTGAAAATTTTCTTCCCCTTCCGGCTCATGAATTTTGTGTTGCCGGTACGTATTTTTTCATAGTTGAGGACAAATACGGGTTCAATACCGAACTCCTTAAGCTCACGTTCCCAGCTGGTAATGACTGCCTTGGGGCAGATTACCGCAACTGGGAACCCCAGCATCTTAGCGACGTAACAGGCGACTACGGTCTTACCACACCCTGTACTAGAGCCATCTAAGGTGTTTATACGTTTGACTAGCTGATTGATAAAGAAGTCTGCGGCTCTTTGTTGCGGTGCGTAGAGTGTTTTCACTCGGGCTATTTACCAGATCTTTCAACCACCGCCAGAAAATTCTTTAATTTCTTTTCCACGGATGTAGAGCGCAATAAGGTAGGCGTCTATCATTCCGTCGTGGGGGGTGCGGCATCTCTTATTCTTGAGCCAGTTTTCTTGGGGCGCACGCTCTTCTGCGACAGCTAGAGCCGCTTCTTTAGTTTTGCCTTTGACTGTGTTGCCGAGCATATGCTTTTGCCATTTATGAACACTCACTCTTTTGACTGTGTAGTCATGTGACTCGGCCATCCCTAGCAACTTGCCGAAACTTATGGCCATAGACCTCACAGCTTGTGAGCTTCTTGCGTGCGCGAGAGGCTCTTCGATAGCTAATTCAAAAGGTGTGCAGAGATCTACTAACCAGTTGTTGATCTTGTGTATGTCTATTTCTCTTTTCTTAGATCGCTGGAGGCACGGCATGGATATCTTGTCTATAATCGAACCGTCGTGTTTTGAGATGGCACACAACCCACCGTCTAAGCCGTTATCTACACCTACGATCATGCAAGTTGGTCTATTAGCTTCGCTGAGACTAACAGACCATTCCCTGATTCGGGAACGAAAAGATCCATATTCTTTTGCAGACAACGCAGAAAACCCACTTCTTTACCTGTTTTAGGAATTACTCGGTAGAAACTACCAACGAGTTCCACCCTTTTGAATTTGAAATCGTTAATATCAGGAAGCTGCACCCGCACCATTGCTACTGGTTTTTCCTCCCTGACCTTTGTTTGAAACAGGTCATTCATCTGAGAGTATGCTTGTATCTAAAAAACAAGGAGTTGATGGACCTAAATAAGTCCGCATCAATGTGTTTACAGCTTCTTGGAGAACGTCTTCTGGTAGATCGTGTTTTTCCTGCAGTATGGTTTTTACCATATTTATGCTATAGCAAGCGCGCGGGTGGGTGTCCGCACCCTCGATTACTCCTATGAGTGCGTCCCGCAATTCTGATAGGAGGATAAAAGGCTTATCATCAGATCGGTCTTTCTTTGCGGGCTCGTTCATGTGCGCGTTTCTGTCAAACGACAGATCGTCCATTCGCCCAGAATCGAAGTCATCAAAGTTGTTAATCATTGTCGGGGTCTATATCTATTACTTTTTTGGGGCTTATGGCCCCGCCCCCACGATCTGCTTTCGTGTTGTTCAGAATTGATATGTCAATCTGCATGGAGCTGGCACCCCCGCCTTTGGCGTTAAGACCTAGGTTCCTTCGTATAAGTTGATCTAGTTCTGACAGTTCCCTGACGGTTTTAGGACCGCGAAGGTTTTTCACACTGTCCCGTAGAAGCTTTATTCCTGCGGCAGCAATGTAGTGCTGATACTTATCAGCAGGGGTGGACTGACGTTCCGCGATTTCCATCATGGTTTGATCCTCTTCTTTTCTAGCGTCGTGCTGTGCACAGAGAATCGCATCGTTAGTCATATTGTTAAGTTCGTCATCAATGTCTGCCGCGAGTTGGTCGTCTGGGGGGTCGTCACTTACCACAGGTTTGTGCGGTACGTTACCCCCCTTCCGTGGGGGGAGCCCCATTGCTTTGAACCACCGTCGCACGGTTCCTGAGTGAACTCCAAGCTCACGCGCAATTACGTTCATCTTGTAGTTCTTATTGTGCATCTCTAAAGCCCTTTGCTTTAGATCGTCTTTGGGGTTGTCACTCACAAGAACGGTCCTTACTTTGTGGTTTAATTATGGCTTCAAAGAAGAAGACCTACAAGCAGATACTAGAACCCACTATTGACCCACAGACCAAGCGGATGGATGTGGGTGGGTTACTCATACCTCCTACGAGTTTAATAACTGCTTTACTCTATGGTTTCGCACACCACACACATGACAAGGCAAAAGAGTATTACTTTTGGAGGGTGTGTGATGAGTTGTGGAATCACCCAGACTTGCCCGAAAAGCTTATGGTGCGCCACCCGTGGGCGGAAGAAATGATTCGGTGTGCCATTGAGCATAAGTACTTGGCGATTGGTGGGTCCGCTTCATCGGGTAAGTCTCACACGATGGCGGCATGGGGCATTGTTAACTGGTTGTCTCAACCTAAAGACACACTGGTATTGATGACGTCCACTACATTGCGAGAAGCGCGTAAACGCATATGGGGGTCGGTCATGTCTTTGCTTACAGTAATTGAAGGGGCTCCGATAAAGATAAGGGACTCCATTGGCAACGCTGCTTATGTAGATGAGAATCAGACTTTAATTGAGCGAGCGGGCCTAAGCCTTATTTCTGCAGAGAAATCTAAGACACGCGAGGCCGTGGGCAAATTTATCGGGATCAAGCAGAAGCGTGTAATTTTGATCGGGGATGAGCTATCCGAATTGTCTGAAGCGATCTTACAGGCGGGCCTTACCAACCTTTCCAAAAACCCTGAGTTCCAACTCATCGGGATGTCGAACCCCAACAGCAGGTTCGACGCTTTTGGTATCTGGTCTCAGCCAAAAGAGGGGTGGGATTCAGTAGATACAAATACGTATGATAATTGGGAGACCAAGTGGGGTGGGCATTATCTGCGGTTGGATGGGGAGCGATCCCCCAACATCGTGGCGGGGGAGACATTGTACCCGTGGTTACCGACACAGGAAAAACTCGATGAGGATAAGGCTCTGTTGGGGGTAGAGTCGCGGGGGTATATGCGGATGGTACGGGCCGTTTTCTTTGATTCAGACGAAACCACCGGAATCTACAGTGAGTCTGAGTTATCTACCTGCGGGGCCATGAACAAAGTTGAGTGGGCCAGTAAACCTGTGTACATAGCCGGGTGTGACCCAGCGTTCACCAATGGAGGAGACCGGACTATTCTGTACACTGCTGCAGTTGGATATGATAAATCCGGTCAATACGTAATAGAGTTCGGTGAAGCAATTCATTTGAATGACGACGCGACTAACAAGGCTGTTCCACGGACTTATCAAATTGTTCGACAGATCAAGGAACATTGTGAAAAACGAAACATTGATCCTGAAAATGTGGCAGTTGATGCCACAGGGGCAGGGGCTCCTTTCTGTGATGTGCTGGCGGGAGAGTGGGCGGGTACATTTTTGAGGGTAAGCTTTGGGGGTAAGCCTAGTGACAAGCGCGTTAGTCTGAGTAGCAAACTAACGGGGGCCGAGATGTACACGAACCGCGTATCTGAGATGTGGTTCGTGGGAAAAGAATTGATGAGGACTAAACAGGTGTTCGGGGTGGCCCCCGATTTGGCACAGGAGATAACGGCTAGGAACTATGAATTAGTAAAAAGCGGATCGCTCAAGGTGAAGATCGAGCCTAAGCCCGAGTTCAAGGGACGTTTCGGCAGGAGCCCCGACTTGGCAGACGCGGCATTTCTAGCTCTTGATTGTGCTCGCCAGCGGCTGGGCCTCGTAGCGATTGACCCACCCCAGTCGGGATCTGGGCCTGTTCGCCCACCTGTGACCATCAAGCAGTTGAATGGGGCGTTACAGAACCCTGAAGCAGTATTGCTGGATTGACTTATAAACCCCTAAATATAGTATATGGCATGGCTAAACTCTCACAGAATGTTGCGCGGCAACGTATGGCTGAGGCCCTAAAAAGGATGAGACGAGGTGGTATGACTGAGGAGACGATGAGAACCACCTCTTTGGGAGATCTATTTAAGAAAACTGAGAATCCCGAACGGGCGTCTATGATCCAGTCTAAGGTTGGTTTTGATATGTCTAAGCCCGCCGGGGAACTTGTGGGGGGTTACATTGGCGAGCTGTATGCGGGGAGAAAAGATACGCTGGCTGACAAACTTGCCATGCGGCGACAAGAGAAGAGAGATTTTGCCCAAGCCCAACGGCAAGAACGACAGAAGCGGCAAGATAAATTTATCTCTAAGCGGGATGAACTCCGCAAGAAAAGTCTTAAGAACTTTGGGGGCAAGATGGGAGACGGCCCAGACACTCCCGGTTTGGATAGACACGCCGCGATGCAAAAAGCGGGGTTTGGGGGCAACACCGCTTTGGCTGGTTCGGTTGCCAAGGGGGTTGGGCAACAGTCTAGACGGACGATAACTCCTAGGTCGGCAGTACATGGAGCTGAAGCGCGAGCCCACGAAAGAGCCGGAAATCAAGCGGCGGCGGCAGACGCCCGTAGAAGACAATTTGAAGGACGCGCAGGAGAACCCAATATCAGGACGCAGGAAGAAAGACGACGCGAAAAGCGAGACGCCCAGAGAGCCCAAAACGCCCAGCGCCAGAAAGAACGTGCTGACCGACAAGACGCAAGAGATGCTAGAAAGAGAGCTAAAGAGGCTAGAAAAAGAGCCAGAGAGGATAGGCGGAAAGAAAACGAAGATAGAAACTAAATAACCGTGGCTGAACCAGACCTTAAAAGGGGCGTAAGAGCCCTTAAAAACAGATTTAAGCTAGAGGCTCCGGTTACCCGTGAGGAACAGGACGCCGCAAGAATTCGTTATGAGCGCGACATCGCCCCGCGCTTAAAAAGCATTACGGACACTTATGACCGTATGGCCAAGCGGAGACAGGATGCCGAGATTCATAAACTTAAACGACAGGAGCTGGAAGCTAGTATCGCTAAGCTGAAGGAGGCAAAAGAAACGGGTGATCAAGGGCAGGACGGCTTTCTTGCTATTCAAAGACGCTTTGGGGAGATGAGCGAGATTATTGATAACATAGGGTTTGTTCCTGACCCTGATGATTTAGGAGGCGCAGAGCCTCGTAGTATGGTGCCTGCTTCTATATCTCAGATGCAAACTCAATTAGGCCAAGCTAAAAAAATATATAATGATTTTGGCTTAAGGTCTTTGATCATCAATAGCGCAGACAAGACGGGGTATGAGAAACTGTTTTCTGACAAACTCGCTCAGGGAGAGAAAGCGATTGCTAACGCAACCACCCAACGAGACCAAAATGCGTCTTTAATGTCAGATTACGAAGACCTGCTTACTTATGATGACTTTGAAATTGAAAAAGAAGGAGAGGTTATTGGGAGGACTTCTGATAAGTATCGAGAAGCATACAAAAAATTTCAGGTTGATCGTAATGTGAATGACTTCAAAACGGTCCTCAGGGTAGGTAAGAAAAACCTCGACCAAGAACGGGACCGACTGAAATCACGAATTGACCGAGTTAAAGCCCTGCAAGATAGGGTAGCTAATAAACGCAAGTTCGTAGCTACGACCGAGGTTCAGAGGGAAGGTGAAGTGCTACAGGACCAAGTTATACGCCGAGTACCGAATGACCCTATATTTGTTAGGAGCGTCTACAAAGAGTATCTTTCTTTGCTGGGGGATCTTACACGCTCCCCCGCTGGTTATCGAGAATATGTCGGAAGAGATAGAGAGGCTGTGGAAGGCTCAGCAGGGGTGCTAGAAAAAGGGCACGGTGACGAGACTCTGGAAGAGCCATCTTCTTTTGATGAGTTTTCTGAAGACCTGTATAAACGTATAATTGATTATTTATCTGATGAAAAAAATACGCTCGACGAAGACGCAAGAGCTATTGGAGTATCAGCGGCCCGTGGAGCAGACACACAAGTGTCTTCTACGGATGAAAAAATCGTAGACGATCTATTACCCAAGTCTAAATAACCGATAACCACATAATTAAGCATGGCGTTGACCCATCTTGATAAGCTGCCTTCCTATGAAGAATGGAAGGAGAACAACCCTGTTGATGCCAGAGGCATTCCTCTTGGACAGGACGAAGTACAACTCCGCGCGGGCTATGCACATTACGTTATGCAGCAGGCCCAGAACGTGCCGCAAGGATTTGAAAAGCCACGCCCAGATGAGCTGGAGATGGTGGGCAGCAAGCTCGCCAATTTTATTGCGGACGCACAAGAGGTAAGGTCAAAGGAAGAAGTTCAAAGCGCCTATGACCAGTTCTACTCAATTCCTGTTGAGGAAAAATCGGACCGCATTTTTCGCGAGCAGGTTGACGGGGGAGTCGGGGGGACTGCAACGCCGTATATTCTCTTAAGCGAGGCTGTAAATGGGAACGAATTGAGAGCCCAGCTAGACGCGCAGAATTTTGACTCTAATAAGTTTTTCAGGATTGCCGATAAGATTGATAAGATCAGTGGACCTAATAAGCGGAAGCCATCCGTCGAAATGAACTACATTGATGGTAAAGCCGTATTTACGAGCGAGGCTGATGAACAGCCCGAGTTGTGGACAGTAACGGAAGAAGAGCAGGCATACGTAGATCAGTTTTCCGATCTTGTTAAACAGTACGCTGAAAAAGTATGGCCTGACTATAAACAGTTGGTACACCGCCAGCGGGGGGCGAGTGTCATAGAGGTACCGTTTACAGACCCTGAAACACAAGAAGTAGGGTCTAAGTTCATCTTTGCGGACAATGTCCCTGAAGATGAAAGAGAAGAGTCTGTTGATAGGTCGATCCGAGAAGGGTTTATAGATTATAGAGCTAGAGGCTATGCTCTCGACACACTTGCTAATGGGTTACAGTTGGAAAATTCTGACGAGCGGCGTCCGGTAAAAACTCAAAATTACCTAGAAGCCAAGAGGATGATTTCTAGCGCCCTCAAAAAAGGAGGTCCTCATACTGGGACCATGATGTTCCAGCTAGAAAATTTAATACAACAAGTTGTGCTGACACACCCCAAGTCTGGGGGTTACATACCGGCATTTGTTAAAACCCCCGAGGGTAATTTTTTAGCACAAACCGAACTGGTAGAGGATAAACCGGATTCTCTTGTTAACCAGAATTATACGGGAGCTGTTGAAGATTTCAGGCAGATGTTCAGGGGGTCTTCCGAGCATCTGAGTGATGAAGTTATTGGTAAAGCTTTTCAATCTATGGCTTATCAGATGGCTGCGGCTAACGGAATGTTGCCGTACCATGAGGCTAAAATGCGGGCTGTTAGGCAGGACAAAAAGACCCTTGAAAAAGACTCTGCTAAGCGTGTAGCAAACAACATTTACACAACAGAGTTTGGAGAAAAAATTATTCATCCGGGGCTGTTGGTATCAAAGCTTGATTTTGAAAACCTTAAGGAAAACGCCGAAGAACTTGGGTTAACAAAAGACCAGCTTGAAGCTAGGCGTCTCGCTTACCTAGGAAGTAAGTATGATTATTTTTTAACTAACATATACAACTCAACAGCAGATATCCGAAACTCTTGGATTGCTCACGTTGGGAAGACAAGTGACAGCGTTCAAGCAAGCCTCCGCGAAGTGTCTCCGGGGCAATGGGTCAGTGATGAGGGCGGGGCAGAAGTATTGGCTAGTTGGCTAGACTCTGAGTCAGGGAGAAATTTTTGGAACCGGACAGTTAGGGCAGCTTCTCAAGGCGCAGGGGATCTTGTGGGCGCTCTCGGGATGTTTGGTGCTGGTATTGTAGGGGACACCGTAGATTTCTGGACGGGGGGAGTTGGGTACTTAGACGACGGGCCTAACACGCAGATGGAAAAAAACATGGCGTCGGTTTTAGCGACTAGCGCGCGCGAGCGGCAGGCTGACCGAGCTATTGCATCTATGTTTGGGCGCAAGCACACGTTTGCGGACACGGCTTTCACGATGGCTGTGCCTCTAGCTATAGACATTGGTGCGTCTTTTGCTTTAGCAACCCCCACAGCTGGTGTGGGGTCAACCGCTTATGCTTCTGCTGCTCTATCTAAGTACGGCCTTACAGCGACAGCAAAATCTTATATCACAGGGGCCTTCGGGTTTGGTCTTAGGAACATTCTTAAAGACGGTGCCGAAGATACAATGCGTCTGTCACTAGAAAAAGCGTATGCGCGCGGGTACATCAAGACGCTTCCTTCAGTAAAAAAATATGCCAAGGAAGCAGACAATTTGCTGCCGGGGTGGTCGGGGACAGTGAGTGGGGCCAAAGGCCAAGTTGCTTTGAAAAGCTCATTTTTGCGAGCTACTGATGGCGGGCTTAGCAAAATGACTTTGGGTAACCTTCCGCAGGGAGTTTTGCCCAAGCGGTTCGTTGAAAACGTAATTAAAAACTCTAAGTCAGCCAAAAGAGTTTCTGCTGCACTGCCTATGTCTATGCGGTCAGAAGCGGCAGTCGATGCGCTTACGGCGATTGGCCGGGGGATTAGGGCGGGGCAGTACCCCGCTATTTCAGCCCCAGCGTTTTTGCGATCATCCGCACACACGTATGGGGATATACACATGGCGCTCCAAGGCGCTACGGGATCGGACGGAAAACCGTTATCTGCTGAAGAGATTCACGACCGTGCATTTGGTGGGGCTGTAATGGGTGGGATGTTCACTGTGGCTACAGTGGTGGGTCTCCAGCGTCTGGGCATGGGTGGTTTGGAAGACTGGGTTACTGGCGGGGCGACTACGGGACAGGTCAAACGTGTTTTTGAAAAGCTACGCGGCAAAAAATATGCGAACTTTAATAACTTTGTTACAGATGTTGCGAATAAGGTAGTGGGGGACGGCATAAAGTTTGCGTGGTTACGCGGCCCTATAGCTAGGGGTGCGGCATTTGAAGGGCTGCAAGAAGGTTTCGATGCTTTTCTTAACACTTTTGCACGGTCTGCGGCTATGGCTGGGACTTCGGCTTCTGACATGGACCGCCCTTTCATGGACAGGCTGAAGGAAGGGGGAATGGGGGCTATATACGGAGTCGTATTAGGGGCTGGAGCACCCGCACTTGCAAAGGGCGGGCGTGGTTTGAAGGGTCTTTTTAAGAGTGAATTAACAAAACTAAGCGAACAAGCGCAAGTAGAGCGGGAAACGCTACCTAAAATTGCTAGAAAAATTCACAAGCAACTAGTAGCTAAACTTGAAGAGAGCGGTAGCCCTCAATCCGCCGCTACAGTAGAAGAAATACTTGGTGGGCTCCAAGTTGCTGCGCGTTCTCTCCCAGAAGAAGCTATTGCGGCACGGCTTAAGGACCGGGAAAAACAGCGGGAGCAGAGCAAGGATGAGTCATCGAGTGACCATGATATAAATACAGCGGATAAGATTGAGCAAGAAATTGTTGATCTTCAAGTTAAACTAGATGCTGCAACCAGCGAAGAGGAGCAAAAGAGATTAGAGGGCGAAGTGGCCACCCTTATAACTGAGCTTTCAATACTCAGGGCAAAGTCAGCTGAAACCTCAACAGGCGATCCTGAAGCGGAGCAGAGTAAAAAAGAAGACGCCGAAAGTTCTGAAGCCGATTCAGAATCGGAACAAGCTCAGTTACAGGAAAATAATACCCGCGCCGCCCTTGAAGCTCTTGGTCTTATTATACAGGACCCAACTAACCCAGAAGCTTTTAGAGCAGCAGAAGTAGATCTAGCTAATTTTTTCAATGTTATTGCTGCTCCAGCTCAAGCAGATGAAGCGGACCGCAAAGCTGCTTTAGCAGTAGTAGATAAAGCTCTTAAAGAAAAGCTCAACACTACCAAGGACAATAGTGACAGGGCTGCTCTTAGAGAGTCCAAGGGTTACCTTGAAGAACAGTTGCTAAAAGGTGTCACCGAGGAAGAGGCAGGCCAAAACCTAGATAACGCTAACGAAGAGGATGTAAAAAACGCTATCGAAGAAACACTTCATGAAGGAGCTGGTGGGGGTAACACTTCGTCGGGTACGGGAGAGTCCATTGTTTCTGTTTCTGATAAAGAGCAGCTCGTCCAAGGTGTGCTCGAAAGACTCAGGGCCACTGAAAGTCAAAGAGATCTAGAGTATAGAAGAACTGATGAGGAGCTTGAGCGCACAGCTATTGAGTTTGTAGAGAAAGCTATGCAGCCCCTGCGGAGGGACCTTAGGGAACAAGAAGACCTTCGCGCGATTGATAATATAGAAGAAGAGCTTTTGGACAGACTTGCCGGATTGCGGGAAGAGTTTGAAAGCCTGCATAAAGCGCGAAGCCTAAGCGAAGGAACGCGGGCTTACAAAGCTGGTGGCGGGCACCAAGGCCGACCACTAGGCGCAAAATTCTTAACCGAACAGCCAAATAATGCGGTCATCGGGGATGTCAGCAATCTTATTGCTGACAAAGAAAAAGCTTTTGATGACTCCGAGACAAAGGAGCGCCCCGCGCGCCAACAGGAACTGACTCTTCTTAGATCTCTGAGGGATGTTTTGACGGGGTTAAAAACAATTAACGACCGTCGCGCTGAGATTGAAGGTGCAAGCAGACGCCAACAACAGTTGGAAGAACAGCTTGAACGGGAGCAAGAGCGCGAGCGCGTTGCCGCTTTAAGAAAAGCAAAAGCGGAAGAAGCTGCGAAGAAGAAAGCTGCGAAGAAGAAAGCTGCGAAGAAGAAAGCTGCGAAGAAGAAAGCTGCGAAGAAGAAAAAAGGGAAGCAGCCGCCAGAGCCAGAGCCAGAGCCCGCAGGCCCAACTATATTATATACGGGGCAATCAGAAGATCTGCCCAGTTTTACGGACTATGATTTTAGCCGTGTGGGGCAAAGCGAGCGGGGTGGGGTCGCCCCTATGGAAGGGTACGCGGCGCTTGGGCCGGGAATATATTTCCTGAACGATGAATCTGCGGTTGAGAACGTATACAAGAAGCGCGGGAAACTTATGTCTGCGGAAGTGGATGAATCCGCCCACGTTATATTACAAGCGGCCAAGCTACATTTTGGGTTGGACGACGCAGGCTTCCAAGAGGCCATCAATATGCTGAACTCAGCTGCCAAAGAAATAGGCTTCAATAATATAGGGGAAATGTCTGAAGGCCCTCAAAGGGTCCGCGGTGTAAATCACCTTCGTGATGGGGTGAATCCTATTGGGGCTTTTGTTAAACTTCTTGGTAGAGAAAAAGCTAGGGAGCTTCTAGTCAAACACGGCATTAAGGGGGTTAAGCAGGAACTACCGGGAGGTTCGGTTGAGTATTCAATTTTCGACCCTTCAATTTTAACCGTCGAATCTGCCCCTCAAGAGCCAGAGTCAGGGTCAGAACCCCCTGCTCCCGAACCTCTACGTGAAACATTTGAGCAGAACATGATCGCCGCAGGGGCATTAAAGTCCCGATCTGAGGGCGACTGGCCCGTGGCTGCGATGGGAATACCGAAGTCGCTTAAGCTAAATACAATCGAAAAATCGAAAACCGCCCGCACAATTAATCTGGGGATTATAGCGGACCACCCTATTCTAGGTGACAAAATTGCAGATGAGTCAGGTGAAGGTTCAAGACCCCGCAAAAAGTTAGAGGTAAAACAACATTTAGAAGAACACGGAGTATTTATCCCCGACCACCAATGGCTGGGGGGTAGGGGTGTGACTTCTTCTGGGGTCAAGTTCGGTGGTTCTACGGTATGGTTGATTAGGGATGTTGACGGAGGTATCTTTGATGATGGGGAGGGGGGTAGACCCGACGAACCCGTTATTCTTTTTAACAACGACCCTCGCGCAATGGCGAAGGCTATGGATGAACTGGGGCACTATTATATTCCGATCCCAGTGGGTTTTAGCGGTGATAAAGTAAACAAGACTTTTAGAGGAGACCGCGCAGGAGAAACCTTATCCCAAGATACGAAAGAAGTTTACGACATTTTCTATCCCGTTGGTTCCGACCTTTCTAAAGAAACCAGTATTCTTGGAAACAAAGAGCGGAGCAGGGTTGCTAACCCAGACGTTACTACGGGCAAAATTAGGCGGAAGGTTCAGTTCTTGATGCACTTTGTTGACGAGGACACTGCTCTGGAGATCAGAGTAGACGAGAACAATCTTGACGCAAAGACAGCCGCTACGGCCCCAAACAAGGTAACTATCGGAACGTATGTCAGGATACTAGCTGATTGGGTCAACAATAACTATACCAGTATTCAGATCCCTACTTCAAAGGATAAGCTGGATCTTATTGAAAAGGTTAATGATCCCGAACGGGGGGCGCGGGCAAAAGACAGTAGCTATAGGAATGCGGAGGGCGTTATGATCCGCGTGGGTGGAGACATAAGAAGCTTGTATCTAAGTGGGCTGACCGCACGTGCGGAACGCGCCGCGGTTGAGGTAGCCCTTATACAAGCAATGGAAAACAAGCGCGAAGACCAGAGTGATGCTGATGCGCTTGTAGCTGCAATACATGATAATGTCACTATCCCTGAGGATATGGCAAGTGACCCCATGTATGCCGCGGCCTTGAAGATTTTCAAGTCGATGGCGGGGGAAGGTGTTTCTGTTGAGTCTGGGAGAGGTGCCGCAGCTTTCGCCTTATCTGAGTTTTTGATGGGCTCACGGATTGCAACTTCTACAGCTCTTGAAAAAGCACTTAAAAAAGACCCCGATATAGATGTTCTAGACTTTATTCTAGGCAAAGTTGCTGAAGCATTAAAGGCGTCTACTACACGGGGCGATACCCCCCGTAACAAGGGGGCCGCTAATCCGTCGGCAGAGGGGGCAATTAGGCCGGTACCAAATCTTTACAACCCTGCTAGAGACATCATCAAACTACAAGTAGACCGCGCGATGCAGCTCTATGCTGACAATAGTGTGCGTGGGATGTCAAACAGGGCACAAAGTTTAGATCGGGAAGATACCTTTGACAGTTTAGGAGCGGAACTTTCTGGCAGGGGCGATGAAGAAGCAGACAAAGGGGTTGGTGCCGAAGCCCCCGAGGGTGTTGGACGCCCTGCGGATGTGGGCGTCGGGCTGGGGGATGTGGGGGCTGGCCAAGCACGCGGCCTCGATGTGGGTGAGGGCGAAGTTGTTGAAGAAACAGAGTCGCGTGAGAAAACGAAAGAGGCCCTTGAATTACAGGAACGTATGGAAGCGATTCCTGACTACGAGCCGATTAAAGTTGGATTGGCTTCCGCGTTAGCAACTATTCTAGATGAAAGTCCTGAAGCCAATGCGGCGTTGAATGAGTTTTATGAAGAACTCGATGAAGTAGTTGAGATGCGTGGGGCTCAGACGGCCCAACAAAAATATATAGAAATTGCGGTAAGTCTTCAGAATGCATTGTTAGACCCTTCTGTTGTCGGAGAAGCAGGTTCGGAGTTACGTTTGATCCGCGGAGAATTTTTGAAAAACTTCGCAACTGCTGTTAAAGATTCAAAACTTGGTCTGTTGGCTTTGGCAGAGCTTTTCTCCACTAATGTTATACAAATCAAGGATGTAAAAAATACCTTAAAGGGTCTGCAGGAAACTCATTTCACTCAAGCTGTTGATTCTGTCGCGGGCGCGTCTCTCGACCAGATCGCGGAAGTGGTTAATCTTGAGCGAGCAGTTAGGGGGTCGAGAGCCCCCGCATTCCAAGATAGCATACACCAGCGGGCGGCATTTAGCCTTAACCGCAAGGAAGTCGCGGAACTGGAGCTTGTTGACGGAGACATTGATAGCGTTCTAAAAGCTATTGAGGATCTAGCTTATGGTGACAGCGCGCTAGGAATACCGACGAGGAGTCGGATTATGCGAAAAGGCGCACTTGCGGAAGCTGGAAAAGCATCTCTGGACCCCAACCTTCAGCTCTCCGCGCGACTGCTCTCGGCTTTCCGCAAAGAGATTAGTGAACTTGATTTTCGTATTGTTCGGGGAGGAACACACTTTGCAGGTAGTTTTGTACCATCGGATTCTTTCGCGGGCACCATTTACTTGAACCTGAATGCCCGTTACGGGGAGGGCGTTAGCTCCGTCATATTACACGAAGTCGCTCACGCGGTATTTGCTCGTATAATGGACACCCCCGACTCCGAGCTTACGACCGCGCAAAGAGCTGCGCGTAAGCAGATGGAAGTTCTTTACGACAGAACATATGAGGCATGGCTCAAAGCAAAAGCTCGCGGCAAGGCTGACCCGCTGATGGACTACGTGTTCGGGACAGGGCGTAGGGTGATCCGCGCTACGTATGAAGGTGGCCTGATAGACCCTCGCACGGGCCTCCAAGACCCCGAGCAATACGAGCCTTTTGGGGTCGCTGCGTCGGGAGAAGTTACAAAGGAGGGTACGTCAGACGAGGACTTGGATTTGGCTGGAGTGATTGGTGAGCCGTCAGATATAATCTTACCCCGTACAATAGGGTACGAAGAGTTCTTTACGACGTTTATTAGTTCAGCGGCTTTCCAAGCGGCAACCCGCAAGATAGCAGTGGAGAACAGGAGTGTGTTCCGCCGTATGATGGATCTTGTTGTGAAGCTTGTTAACAAGGAAACCAAGGTAGAGCGTGAAGCTGCCGAAGCTTTGGAGTATGTGTATAATTTTGCTAACTTCAAGAACGCCCCAGAAAATACTTCTCACCTATCTGTTACTCTAAATGAAGAACAGGTGTTTGTGAATCAGCAGGTTAATGAGCTGATCGAAAACCACAACCGAGGTCGCAGAGCGCATAACCATTTGCGGGACATCCTTGGTTTAGATGCGACCGCTGTGAGTATTGCACAAGATCCGTTGCAATTTGAACGGCACAAAACACCCAACGGAGTTCTCCGTAAGTCATGGTTCACGGGGGTCTCCCCAGAAGCTGAGGTTGAGCGGGCTCTTTATGATGAATACGTCAGGTTAGAAAGGGCGCACAGCCAAAAAGGTCGTGATGAGTGGGACAATCTGGATGACGACCAGAAGTCGGCGTGGAGTGAACAAGCAATAAAGTTGAGGAAGAATCGGTTTCGTGTGATTTTTGATAGGCTATTTAAGGATGAGGTTGCTCGGCAAGCACCTGACGGGGTTAGGGTTTTGTATCTCGAAAGTCATGAGAGGGCTCCGGGTAGTACACAACCGGCTGGGGATATTGCTCCCGCTTACCAGACGATCTTAGAAACGAAGTTTGATGCCGAACCGGATGAAAGTGGCCTTGACGAGACGAGTTACGCTTCTGCTGTGGTGTTTGTAATGGATCTACTTTTTGACATGATAGTCGGAGCCCCCCGGCTTGGGAAGCGTGGCGTTCAGGACGTTGAGGGTGCGGCTGGTTACTTAACAAATATTCTAGGGACCGAGGGGTTCTTTATGCCCAAAAGCATCCGCCCTTCGGGGGTTGGGCCATTTGGCCCCACGGCTGACGTTCCGTCCCCCGACGCTAGGTTAGACTATTATCGGTTTGGTGAGATGGAGGGTAAAGATTTAGACTTTGCGGCGTTTGAGGAGAGTTATGGGTTGATCGGTGGACGCACGCGGCGAACGCGCCAACTGACCGCCCGTGAGCGTAAGAGAATTTCTATCTTAAGTGCGTATCTGCTTAAAGATTCCATAGAGGCTGTCGTCTCCGAAGAATTTATTCACGGGGTAGAGTATCTCGTTATCCCCCAAGAACTGAGGGATGAGGTCATAGAAGAATTGGGGGAAGAAGGCATCATTGAAATGGCATATGAATATCATCGTCAATCGCCCCGTTTCAGCAAGCATAGGGGGGTTTATAAAAATGGGGATGACCCTGAACTTGAAGAAGTACTAGAGGATATAAGAGAAGGCTTTAAGCAGTTTAAGCAGCGTACTCCTCCCGCGCCGGGTGAACTGGCTGGTGCGGTTACGCAATACCCTGATAAAGGCTCTAAAGTCGGGCGATTATACAACATGCTTTCTGAGGGGTTGCGAAGAGAAGTACAGAAGCGAATTAAATCAGGAATCTCTACAGAGCGTTCATCCCTTTTGCATAGCTATAGTCGGCTCGTCGACGGGGAATACATCTCGTACGATCCGACTAGACCTATATTCATGCGCTTGGTTAAGCGGCAACTTATTGGGGTATTCAATAAGCTGCTTTCCCGTATGACGGATTTAAGAGCTGATCTGGGGGATGCGGTGCCCAACCCTAGGTTCCTTGAAATGGTGCAGCGAGCCCATCTTAGCCTTAAGATGCTCCAAGACGGGGAGCTTGAGGAGCTGGGTTTCAGGGACGTCGAGGGTCAGTTTGGTGAGCCGCTAGGATCTATAAAGTTTGACCCCGAGAATCCATCTGCGGGTATCCGAGCTGCTTTTAATACCTTTGATCGGGCAGACCGTATTTCAGCGAGGTTGAAGGACGGCAAAAAACTAAGTCCTCAAGAGGAAGAAGAACACGAACGAGATGTGGAGGCGATGCTTCGGGAACAACTCATCAATTCTATTGAGATCGGGCACCTTTTCCAGAACGGGGAATTTCAACACCTTTCTGATATCGAAGGCAAGTGGGGCACTAAATACGCCAAGCAATTTGCTACTTGGTTAGCTCGCGGGAAGCAAGACCCACGGGTAATGCGGATGTTAAAAGATTATGAGCGGTGGTCTGAGGCAGTTAACGCTCTCTTAAAAACAGATATGCTTCACATGGAGAAACTCCTGAATGAGGCATTCGGTAAGACTCCGTCCCCCGAAATATTGAAAGCACTGAACGCTGCTGCGGGTACAACCGACAGTCTGGACATTGACCCCGAAACCAAGGCGCGGGTCCACGCCCGCTATAAAGCCGCAGTTGCACGGGTCAGAAAAGAAGTACGCGAGAACAAGCGCCCCGCTGAGCATATATCTCCTGAAGCACTTCAGGACATGAAGACTATGCTGGTACATAGGGTAGAAGAACAGCTGAGACTTAACTTGGTTGAAGAATTCAAGGAGACCCAGAAACAGGCAAGGGCTTTCTTGGAGGAGAGTACTCCCCAAAACCCACAGCTAGGAAGAGATGTCGTCAGTGCTATCCTAGCTGTCCGCGCCACTATTGATAGCTTGAGTAAGCTTATCAGTAAACAGTACAAGCTTACTGATGTAAGGGGCGGTAAGATAGGGGTTATCTTTGACCGCATGGGGGGCATCTACCTGACAAGGGGATACCGCGCACACAACGACATCGCTTATTTGCGGGAAGTGATGAACCCAGACGGCAAATTCCAAGACCGAAGGGACGCGGCTTTACCGTTCTTTGAGGGCGAGCAGGTCAAAGTAGAAAAGAAAAAGATAAAAAAGGAACTGCTGGCGTTGATTGAAAGTCTGGATGCGGGCGTCACATTTACTGATCCTGCCCAAGAAGCTGAGGCAAAAATACTCAAGAAGCTTTCCAAAAAAGAGTTGAACCAGCTTGTAACAAAACGCGCTGAAGATTTAGTCACTAGAGATAATAAGGGTGTTGCAGCCTTGAATGAATTCTTAGCGACTTTATTGGATACGGCTGAAGGTAAGCGGGTAGACCATAAAGACATTGAAAAATCCCAAGGAGAAGCTGTAGCTAGCCTCACACGGGTGCAGGTTGATAACCTCAGATCCAAAGGAGATGTTGACTAGGGAGTGCGCTACCTGCTGGGGCAGTTTGGTCTTGAGCGTACCGAAGACGGTTCTTTCGAGGAACACGGCTTAGCTAGTCTCTACGCCACAGTTACCATGCAGACTCGGATGGCTGAGTCCATGACCTTCCTTAATGATCTCAAGGAAGTGGGAGGAGTTAAAGACGGTAACGTAAAAGACGCGTTTGTATTTACCTACGAAGAAGCAGAGGCCGCAGGTTTGATGGAAGCGGGTGCCCGCCCATACGTTAATTTCAGGACTGGGCTTCCGCTTAGACCTCTTAGTAGTAAGGTAGAGGGCAAGGGGTTTGTATCTATGTTCGATCCTTCTCTGGATATGTATGTTCCTGAGGATCTTTATACATCCCTGCAGGCTTACCGAAATGTGAGTCGAGGTAATGCAGCCACCACTCTGTATGACATAGCGGACCGGAGTGGTTCGACTCTTGTCAAGGGGGCGGCGCACCTGACGAATGTGTTCCTTAAGCTGAACTCGTTGTTCATGTTCTCTAAAACCGTTGCGAATGTACCTGCGTATCATTTTAGAAATGCTATTACCGCAGTCACATCGTATGGCATGGCGGCTTTGGTTAACCCTTTTAGCGTCGTATCTGAGTTCGTAATGGCTTTTGGTAGGACCAGAAAAGCAGCACGGGGTGAGAGTAAGGCGAAGGCACTTATTATAGGAAGAGACCCTCGATTAAAAACTACGCGGTCAATAATAGATCAGAGACTTGGAATCGACCAGAGTCAGATGGACCTAAACTACTTGGAGCAGGTCGCTACTCAGAACAGTAAAAACCCCTATGGTATTTTCTTCGATGGTACCAAGGAACTTATGGCACTCAGCCCTAAGGATATGACCGAGGAGAACCTTGTTAAGAAAGGACTACTGGTAGTGACCAAGGGAGGTGACTACGTTCTGGGGGGAGCTTTTCGGAGGTTGGTCGATTTTGCTCAAGGGATTGATTACGCAGGGAAAAAGGCGTTGTACAAATCTGAGCTTGAGGCGCTTAGAAACGCCCGCGATTATGATAAGGAAAATAACGTAGACACTGGGTTCCTGAACATGACCGAGGAGCAGTTGGAGTTTGAGGCCGCGCGTAAAGCCAGAGCCATGAGTCCTGTATATTCCGAAGCGCCTAATTTTGCGAAATCGTTACGTAGATACAACGCGTTCCATGCTGATCCTTTCCTCTCGTTCTGGTTGGATCAGTTCAGGATTGTCCATAACCAGATGCGCGCCATCCCCAAAGAAGAGATGGAAAGCAGCAATCCGGTCATGCAGGCGCGCGGAGCCCAAAGACTTGCTGCCGCAGTCACAGTACATGGAGGTATGTCCATTGCTCTTCCCATTGCATCGGCTGTTGTTCTGGGGATAAACCCCACAGACGAGGAGGAAGAACTTCTTAAGGAAGCCGCCCCACCGTGGGGTAAACTCAACCAGTACATCTACCTGCCGGGGCACCTGTTAAAGAAGGTGTTGGGTTTCACGGGTCAGGAATTTGAGGAAGACGCATTGTACTCTCTTGACCTCACATACATCAATGCCGCGTCCCCTGTTTTTGATGGGTCAACTGCTGCTATTCTGGAGCTTCTCCGAGGCGACTATCAGACAGCAGCACTGAATCTTTGGCAGGGGTACACTCAAAGGTTTATCAATCCGGGGTTCATTAGATCAACCCTGAAAGAGACTTATGAAAACAAAGACGGCACTGTTTTTAATGAAGGTGACCCTCTTAAGACGAAGATGCTGAAAGGGCTTGGCCATTTTGCAAACCGAGCGGTTGAGCCGGGTAACCTCAGGAGGCTACGCGAGTGGGAAAGCAGTCAGGGAGCTGACGATGAAACGCTGAAGAGGTCTCTTGAAGAGACCATCACTCAGATCATGCTACCGGCATCGCCAAGGAAAGTTCGGCTGGATCTTGCGATTTATAAAGCGGCCCGTTCCCGACAGATTGAGCGTAAGAATCTTACAGATGTGGTTTACCGCACACTACGAGACGGTAGCCGGGATATGGATGGCCCGAAAGGTGATCGTGAGATCGAAGAACTGGCAAAGAGAGTCATTGAACAACGTAAGCGGATAGACGCCGAGCTGGTAGGCATGGTACAAGATGCCATGAACATGGAAGCGGGGGCGATAACCCGCCAAGAGGCTTTGGAAAGACTCAAGTATGCCGGAATCGGACCCGCTAGACGGCGTGGTATTGTTGATTACCGCGCAACAGAACGGTATCTACCTTCGGTGGATATGCGTAGGGAGTTCAATGTAGAAGGTTTCAAGAAAGACCGCTTTGAGCGATTTGAAAAAGCCCTTATTAAATTCGGTCCCAAGGCACGCTTTACCAATGTGGATACGGGTGAAAGGATTGTTATCGAAAAAGGCAAATAAACGTCAGTCGGATTGAGTCTGACTGACTGTGGTCAGGCGACTAGCTATCTTCTTGCCGAGATCATCTGGGTCCATGTAACCATAGAAGGGGTAACCCAGTCGGTTGTTCATGATTGGGAAGATACGAATAGACTCAGGTTCCACGGCCTCACCCACCACGATACCGTCGATCATGATGGGGAGGCCATTCGGCATGAACTCACGAACCATGTGGATCATGACGGGGGAGTGATGGTTGGAGTTAATATATGCACAGCCTTTTCCAGACTAGCTATATCCTCTTCCGCCACTTCTCCCCCCAACTCATGCAGTTCATAGCCTGCAGCTAAACCTATACTGAGAATAAACTTCTCACGTTTGCTTACATTGTGGAGACACTTGGATCGGATGGACATATCGGGGGCGTAGCAAATAACAGCCCAGCCATTGACAGCTTCGTTGTCGGGCTTGGATTGCAACTTTACGGTAACTCCGTTAACATCCACTACGTGTGTATTAACTTTGGGTGGTAATTTCATGGTCTCTTGAAGGTCATTCCATCCGAGAAGGGGGTGTGGTAACGATTAGGCCCACGCCCAACACATACCCACCACTTGAAGTCTTCCTGACTTACCCAGAAGTCTAATCCGTAGGCACTGGCGGTTTCATTCATCCGTCTTTTAGTGGTGGCGGTTAGCCAGCCACCAGAGTTCAACGTAACGGTGTCCGGTGTGAACTCCACTACGTTCGTATCGTGGTAGCGAACGGCGGTCTTCAGACCCATCTTGTCAGACAGGTCGAGTACCTTCGTCGCAGTCTTCCCCTTGAAGGGGTTGCTCATTCTCATTTGTTTGTTCTTTGTACTTGGTTAATGCCCTTTCCATACGGGCGGCGAGGTCTGTCAACCACGGTCCAGTGGACACGGCGTTGATAGTGAGGCTTGTACTGATGTCCTTGATCTCATCAAGGAGATCAGCGGTTGCTTCTCGTTCTTTGCGTAGCTCTTCCCGTAACTCAGCAAGCGGTAGGTGCTGCTGTGAAATACGACGAATAGCTGGCATCCATTTCCTAACATCAATTACACCTTTCATAGGATTACACGGGCATGTGCTTCAGCTTTGCGGGTCGGTTCGGGTGCATACCGAAGTACCCCCGTACTGCTTCTTGCGTCTCGACTTCTACGTTAAGGGCATCCATTAACTCCTTTAGCATTCGGTCATGGTTGTAGTATTCAAACGCATAGTTGAGTAGCAGGTGTCGGTCACCATCGTCGGTGAACTCCTCCTTCATCTTATCGTATATCTCAAAGATGTTGAGGTTCCAGTCCCAGCTTTCTACTTCTTCTTTTATCTCTCTTATCTTCATAGTTAGTGTGGTTTGTGTATAATATATGATTGGTGTCTTTCGCCTTCGTAGTTAAACGTAACGAGATCTCGTCCGTAAAAGTCTTCCTCTATGTTAAGGAACTCGACATTATCCAGACGGATATCCTCTCCATCTAACGTGACGTAGGGTATGTATGGGTGACTCATGATTCAGGAATCAGGATTCAGCATCCTTAACTCGGCAGACGGGGGGTCCGACTTTGTTAAGCCCTTGCTGAATACACTCGTCGAGGGACCAAAGGTCGATGAGACGTCGTCCCCGCTTAGCATTCGTTCTTTTCACAAGAGACGACTGGATAAGCCCGTCCCTTATGAAATCTTGGAGGTAGCGTTCCGAAAGTCCGCTATACTTTGCCGCATCTTTGAGTGTGGCCCATCTTGGTTGTATTTGTTGGCTCATTGTATTGTCTTTTCTATTGTCAGGTTCATGTGTCGATTCAGGAATCAGGATTCAGGAACCAGTCAGGGGTATCACGCCCCGACCACTTGGCGAAGTAACTCTTCTCACCGTTGTAGTAGGCACGGTAAGCAGTCACTGCGAATACTCGTTTGTATTCTTCCGGCATGGCCTGAGCGAATGGGGTGAGACCCTGCTTGCTCAAGCCTAGCTTTGAGTAGTTAGCTGCACACCAGTGGATGACATCAGTTGACTTGTGCGTCTTGCCATAACGGTAGGTGTACTCACGGCACATCTCATCGGCGTGGGTGAGTAGCCAATCATAGTTGTCCTTCGATTCCCTAGCCCAGATGGTGCATGGGTGATTGTAGAAGGCTCGCTTGTATGGGGCCTCACCCTTGGGGTAAGCCGCACACAACATCTGCGCCGACTCAAGGATCATCTTGACCACATGCTTGTCGCACAGTTGCTGTGCGGCGGTGGTCGGATCTTTATCTACGACAAATATATTCATGCGTCTGGGTCAGGGACAGGGGGTTTGCTTGCGGTTACACGAACCACGGTACGGGATACAGTGGGGGGTGTGTTGGCTACTTCATTGAGGAACTCAACATATCCAGCGCGGGTGCTGCCCACCTCGTAGGTAACCATAGGGGACTTTTCTTTCTTGGACGCGGCTTGCGCCTCCGCTTTCTTGTCGAACCATTGGCGGTTCTTATCATTTGTTACTTCGTATATCTTCATAGTGCTTCAAGTAGTTCGGTCTGCTGGGCTTGGAGTGTGTCAATGATGCGGCCCATGCGGACCACTTCACTCTCAGCCCATTCCTTGTCCTTAAGGTTGGTGCTGTTCTTGATAATATGGAGGAGATAGCGGGATGACTTTTCCCAATTCGGGGCGATGTTTATTGATTCAGGCATGGTATCTAGTTTGGTTTATCCAAGGAGAGTCATGGTTGATTCAGCTTCAGCTTCTGCTGCATCTTCGATAGTCGCGGCAGGGTCGGACATCTCAGAAACTGCCGCACTACGAAGGACTGCGAGGGATTCCTCGTTTTCATCACATAAGCTAAACCCAAAGGGCTTAGGCTCGGTGAAGCCCAGCCGCTCAAACAAGTCTACAAACATAGACCAGTTGGCTCGCAGCTTGGTAAAGCTAGGTATCCGCATACCCATGTAACATTCGTTGGGTTGGTAAACGGAGTCCTCAGCAAGCTTCCCATCCCAGAATCTTTGTGTCTCCCTACAAGCACTCTCGTAATCGTTACGGTAGGTTTCGCTGAAATGGGCACAACGTGTCTTCCAGTTTTTATCTACTACCTTATACAAATCCCTGTCGTTGTAGTAGCCATTGCGGATAGTAAAGGGGAACACATCTTCTACAATGTGGGACAATACATGATTAGCTCCGTGCCCCACGGTATCTGTACTCACTTGTTCGGCATTGTACGCCGCACCCAAGGATGTGGAAAAGTCGGCCCACCTATCCACATACTCAAGAGGCTCCTCGGTCTGCACCGCTTTCTTGATTGCCTCAAGCGTGGTCTCAAGTTTCTTCAACTCTGGTGAGTTAAGATACTGGGTCGCAGCTGCCCCGAATAAATTACGGGCGTTGACCCGCACCGCGCAGTTGTTGGTGAGGTAATGCGCCCAGCCCAGTTGCCAGTTGCGTTCCGCCATGTCCGTGCCGCACACATCTACAAACACTTTATGGAATATCCTGAGAAGTATATCCATAGGGTCTACAGTTCGTGCCCTTGCGGGGATACGCACTCCGTGCATGGGTGCGGTCGGGAGCTGTATAACACAAGACTTATACAGTTTGTCGTAGGCCCAATTGGCATCACGGCGAGCAAACAAGTTATGGCTGTTGAACAAGGACGACCAACTACCGGGGCTCTCTGAGCCGATGAACAACCATCGTTGGTTACCCTCGGTCCCATCGTCTACTCTCTTGGTTACGGAGTCGGGGATTGCTACCACAAGTGGTACCCAGTCCTTGCGTGTCAGGTCATCGTCGGCAAAGAAGTCGTTGGGGTTTTGGTAGGCCCGTCCTAGATGGTGGTTTGGGTCTTCCCTTAGACTCATATCCTTTGCTTCCCTGCCCGTCACGGCGTAGTCACGATCTTCCTCCCCGTCATCGTGGTAGATGTCGGCACCACTGACGCCCTGCTTGGCCATCAGCACACCATTACGGGCGCGGACGAGCGTGGTTTGTGCGTTGCATTTGAACGGTTCTCTATGGAACCAGTCGATTACTTCTTCGGTTTTCATATTAACTTATCTTGGTTTGTGTTGTTTGGATTGACGGACAACAGATGAACCGTCTTTGCATTTATGTGCGCTTCTAATACTTTGTCATCCAGTTGAACTGGAATAGTTGAAAAGGTGTAGCGGTTGTTAAGCCATGTGGCTAAGGCTACACGATTGTCCACAGGGACAGAGATCGTACTAAGTTTCAGGTTCGTGACGGCACCGCGCAGATCATCGTGAAATGTCTGCGCGGTACCTTTATCAGCGAACCATACCTCAGTAACGTCCCCGCCTTTGTGCTGGCGGAAAGCTACCAAATGTATGTTCATCAGGTGGTAGCTTGGTCGATCTGGTAGAGGTCGATGACGTCCCCGAACGGATACTCGTCAGCCCCCTTACCCCAAGTGAGCCAGAGGACTGGCACGTTGGGAGGGGAGTCGGGGAAAACCCCCCAACCATCGGTCACGTACACGATCACCCGCGGGTCCACTTGGTTTTCCTCGATCCACTTGAAGGCAGGACGGAAGTCCGTACCCCCACGGCCATGAATCGACTGGTCAACTGACTGGTATGGGGCATACTCCCGTACCTTACAGACCCGACTATCAACGTCCATGTGGATTAACCTGTCGGCGTTGAGGGTGTGAACCGATTCCTGAATAACGGAACAGGTCACTTCGTGAACACGGGTGGGCATAGACCCACTGGTGTCATTGACGAACACCAAGGAGCCAATACGCTCGTCCTCCATACCCGCCACACATATGTCGTGGTTGGCAAGGAACCGCTTGTCGGGCTTGGTTGAGCCTTCATCCATGCAGAACTCATCTGCATACTTCTGCAGAATATCCTTCATGTTCAAAGGAGACTTCTGCAACTGCTGAAGTTTCTCCAAGAACTCACCCGGAGCATCACCGCGCAGCTTGGAGGCATGGATGGAGGTAGATAGAATCTCCCGCCACTTGTCCTCCAGCTCGGCAATCTCCTCAGGCGTACCCTTGGGGATCTCAAACTCACCGGGCGATACAGGCTCGGGTAAGGGTTGGCCACCAGATCCACCTTCCGGCTTGGCTGGCTGCGTGCCGGAATCGCCCTTGGATTCACCATCCTTGGAGTCATCTGGCTTGGTGCCCTCACCTTCCTCACCACCTTTACCATCACCATCACCCTCGCTCTCGCCTCCCCCTTCTTCGTCTCCCTCGGGAGGCTTAGGTGGTGGCGGTGGCGGTGGTGGCGGTGGCAACTCTTCCTCTTGGAGGGCCTTATAGATAGCCTCCGCGGCCTTCGTCTTGAACCGCTCAAGATCAACACACCCATCCTTGGGCAGGACGATTGGTCTGCTGGATGAATTATTATACTCAGTCAGCAGGTTGTTGATCTCGTAATCGGTAGCGATGTTGGCGAGTCGCCCGTTACCTATCGCAACTACTGAAGCGAAACGAACAAGGTGCCCAAACAAGGGGTGGCACACCTCATGAATGAGGAGGCCGACCAGTTCATAGTCGTTCAGAGTTGCTGTGAAATCAGGGTTGAACCTGATAACACGACCATCCGTACAAGCCGTAGGGATTGTACGGTCCATTACTAGCGGCATACCCGCTAGTGCTGGTGCGAAGAACGGGTGGTCCTTCATCACCGTATTGGTCGCGGACTTTAACCGCGTTTGTTGCAGCTCATCTAGAGCTGTGTTGTCTGCACTCATAAGATATAATTTCTTTATGCAATAATGCTATAGCCTCGAAGTCATCTCTGTGTTTTACCCACAGTTCGTAAACGTGGGGTGACCCATACACCCTCATGCTTGGTGACATGATTACTATGTGCTGCTCTGCTCCGTGGGCTTTCAGCCACTTCCTGAACCAGAACATCACAAGCCCATCCCACTCCGCGCCACGTAGTTCGTGGTCAACGGAAGCGGGATGGTTGTGAAGGATGTGGTCTACCAGATCACTACTTGAGAAGCTCATTCTTGTGCTTGAGCTGCCATTGAATCATGGCCGGTACTGTACTCAAGTCTTTTCTCTTGCGACGGAGGCGATTGCCAACCATAGACTCCATAGACTCCAGACCATCTGGACTATTGAGGTCGGGGTCAGTCAACCTGTGACTCAAGAGAAGCACATCGGATACGTTGTCCTTCTCCGCAAGGGTCACCAGCTTACTGGCAACGATGTACTTGAGGTCGGGGCGCGCTACGATCCGCCCCAAGTCACAGTTACGGGCATCGGCCAGCAACTCACCGACATCACCACAGGTAGCATAGAGCTGCACAAAGGTGACGAACTCCTGCCCAGCCTTGGCACCTATACACCCACAAACATCTGCCTTGAACTGGCGGGTGTTGTCGGGAGATACCATCTCGGAGGGGTCGGAGTACGTAGTGAGGTACTGATCCAGCTTGGTGTACGAACGGGAAGTAGACTGAGCCTGCTCCCCATCCCACTTGTCCATGTTGTCACAGTAGAGGGACTCGTTATGAGCCTGAAGGAACCCGAAGACATACTCAGTCTGCGCGTTATCCATCAACCAATCGAGGGTACCCTTGATCGAGGGTTCCAACTGATAGACGGTGAACCTGTCCATGACTGAAGCAGGCGCACGGCTAGCCTGACAGTGATGCTTCTGCCCATTGGCAGCGGCCACCATCATGGTGTTGCGGGGGAACTTGTACTCCCCGATCATGCGCTCCAGCACAGCCTGCTGGGCTACCTTGATAACCGAAGCGTTGGCATTGAACAGCTCATCCCAGAAGATGAGATACTTCTTGTCGCAATCGGAATCAGGGAACACCGCATCCCGATACCAGATCATCCGTTCATAGGTATCTGAATTGGGGTCACGATCAGGAACACCAAAGCCCTTGATGTCGTTGAAGGTGTTGTAGGACAGGTACACAGGGATGAAGATCATCCCATTGTCGTGTGCAAACTGCTCTACCTGCTTGCTCTTACTGACACCGGGAGGGCCAATAAGGAGCACGGGTTTGTACTTACCGGCTTGTTCACCGGTAGGGTTATCTGCCCGCCATGCCCGCCTAAGGATAGGCTGGATCATCTCGGGAGTACTGGTTGGTAGCGGGACCACCGCATCATTTTCACTCATATGTATATACTGGTTACAGTTGGATCAGGTCTTTCATTCGGTTAGCTCCTGCAATGACCTTGTTGCGGGAGTGTTCGTTGGCTCTCAAAATGTCGGAGTCGAGATCCTCAAGGAGGCTCTTGCCGATAAGGATAGCTTCGTCCAGATCAGTGCTGGGTCGGGGGGCCTTGCGGTCTGCCATCTCCAGATTCTCTACGAGTCGCTCTACTACAGACTCCGTGATGGGGCTGCGGCTGGACTTGTTCTTAGCCTCACACTGCTGGCCCACATGGGCTGCGGACTTAATCACTTCCTTCGTGACGTCGAGGGTTACAGCCTGAAGTCCATACTCCACCTGTTCCTTCTTACGCTCGTCGAGTTTCTCCATCTCATGACGGAGCCGCTCGTCGAATACATCCGGCATGAAGCTGGTGACAATCGGGTCTTCAAACGTAGTGAAGGAGATACGATCCCCAACTGCATCTTGGGTAGGGAACCTGTGTCTGAACCTGATGAAGTCGTTACCAAGACCTCGGCTAGTCGCAGCCTTGAGGAGAAGGTCAGGGTACCGTCGGATGAAGTCCTGCTTGGCCAGCTCAAACCGCTGCTTGTACTTGGACATTGTATCCAGATACTCAGACAGGTAATCAGTGGACAGGAAGTACCAACACCCCTTGGTGGATATCTTCACCTGCTCGTCGGGGTCGGGCTTGTAGTCAAGCCAAGGGGCAGAGACTAGCCGTTGGAATGCGGCTCGTCCATCGTCCTCAACGTCTTTCAGTGCCTTGATGTCATCGCCATCTACCAAGTGTACCTGATGCTTGTGCTGTCTCGCATTGGCATCCTTCTTCTTGGCTTGCTCTGCTGCCGCTTGCTTGTCATTCACCAATGGGTTGAAGTGACAAACGGTCAGCCTTACTTTGATCCCCTCGCCAGAGGGGGTAGGTGTACTACTCATTTGCTTATACTTTGATTCCTTATGTGTGGTTAACCCTACAACCTGCAGGAATCAGGATACAGGATGCAGGGTTGGGTTGCATTGTGACGTCAGCCGACGTCGGGAGATGATTCGCCCTTGCTCACAACGGCAAGGTGCTTGAGGAAGTCTTCCTTAGTGGGGTTACACCACGCCCCGAGCCAACTCTCTGACTCATCCTCACAGACTGACCGAGCATCGTGCTCAACATCGTCGATGAACTCTTTCATCCACGCCAGAGACTTTTCAAACTCTGTCATGGGAGGGGGTGGCGGTGGAGGAGGGATCTTAACGTGCACTCCATCGGTAACAGGTTTACCGTACCCCACAGGTATCATTGGAAACGTGCAGGGCTGCAAAATAATATCCTGCGTGAGCGGTGTGAACCTCTTCTTCAGCATCGTGCTCAAGGGGTCGGGGTATAGCATCCCACCAAAGCTGTGCGGGAGGTAAGACTCCCCGTCTTTTTTAATGTGATGTTGTATCATGGGGTGTTGAAGGAGTTCTTTGTGTTCACCCCATGCTCATCATATGGGTCGGGGTCGTGTGACGTAACGGCATCATTGAACATGAAGTCCTGTGAAATGCGGGTCATCATCAGATACTTAGATAAACTTACCCCATACCTATCGAGACATACGTGGTTCAACTCATGTATAAGGATTGCTTCCCTGTGCTTGTCCTTGAGGGTAAGGCGCAATGCCCACCTCAGGATTACCATTTTAATTTTGGTCTTCATAATCTAACTCTTGGGGATGGGTTCAAAGAATACCTCATCAGGTTTGTGCACATACTTCATGGCATCCCGCTTGAGAACACGGGGTACCTTGCCGTTGATAATACTATCCAGCTTGGCGGGCAGGTAGCCCGCTGCCTCAAGTGAGAACAGGAACCAGCGTTCGTCTTGCTCATCCTGCCATGCCGACTCTGCATCCCGATGGTTCCTCAAGTGGAGGTGGCCGTGGATGTTGAGGTCGATACCCTCGGGCAGACGATACTCATGAAACCGTGGTGGTTCTTCACAACTATACTGTTGTGTCATCACAGGATGGTGGCTGAACATGATGGTCTTACCCCCATACGGAAGGGTAAAGGTTTTCACCACAGCAGAGAACCCTGCGCGCAGATACCAGTGGGGCGAGTGGCCGTCATGGTTACCGAGGCACAGGATCTTGGTCCGTGCTGGACACTGAGCCAAGTAGTCGGGGAGCTGCCCCTCATCCTTGTCGATCACATCCCCGAGGTGGATGAGGATGTCCTGTGGGAAGAGTCGTTTCAACCCTTCCCCTGATAAGGCCGTGTGGTTAGGGGGCCTGACCCCACGCCTGACTATGCTAGAGAGATTCTCTGGCGTATCTATGTGGGTATCACTGATTACCCAATATGTTGGTGGTCTCATGTCTACTATTCTTTGTCAGCTTCTGGTAAATCGGAGGCAGATCCTACTGGAGCGATTGCCCACAGATCACAGCCAGTAAAGCCTTTCATCTGTGAGAGAGTCTGTTTCAGTAGAACTACATCCTGCTCAGTGATGTTGCGAAGCGTCCCATCAGCTTCATTGGACTGAACCACAAGATCATAGGAGAGATTGGTCTTGTGTCCGTAGTTACCACAGTGGATGCAGCGTTTCTTAACGCTCACCTCCGATCCATTAAACGTGGCGAATAACGTGTGTTCACGATAGTCCGCGCCGGGGTGCCACTGTTCTTCAGCAGCCTTAGCTACGGCTTCCATGATTTCGTTGTCTATCTCTTCGGCTTTCTCTTCCGTGTCGCACAGGCGATTAAGGTAGAGATCTATCTTCAGGTTCTCAGGTTGTATGTTCATAACGCTTATCTTATTGCTGCCACAAGGGCATAGATGATGCCACTAATGGCAATCCAAGGCAGAGCCACACGCAGGGTGCGGGATACCTTACTTCTTTTCCGTCGGTTAACTTGACGGAACCGGTAAGAGGATGCGGTCTTCTGCGGAGTTGCATACCTTGCATCGTTTCTCTTCCTCAGGAACTCCTCACGCTTAGCCTCCACCAACCTATACGTGGTCATGCGGGGGTCGTACGGTGGCATCCTTGGCTCTACTCGCTCTTGCATATGGCAGGCTTCTGCCACGGCGGGGCTCATGGATTCAGCATCCCACAGGATCAAAGTTGAATCCTGTAGCTGAGCTACTTCCTCAGGCATATTCAGGAGTGCCCACTCATCGGTGTTGATAGTCTCACCACCGAGGTTAATGAAACCAGCATACCCTACGTTCTCGGAGGTAGAGGCATCGAAGTATGTAATGCGGAAGGATTTATTTGTTCTCATCTCTAAATGCACAGGCTAGTGAGTTAACCCCTGCTTGAGGGGGTGGGACATCCGCAGGCTTGGGTTCAGTAATGAAGTCCGCAACCTTGCGGCGGTGGAGCGGGGGCTTGGCGGGATCATTGAGATCCGCTTCAACCAAGGCCCGTGTTTCAGGTGACATACTCATGCTCTACCTGTTGGCTATACGTTTGGTGAGACGGGCGCGCTCTTTGACTGCGCCTCGCCCCTTACCGTTAATCTTATCCAGCCTCTTGAGCTGGGCTTCATCAGTCCGCTTGGCGCGGGCTGCTTGTCTCTCTGCTGCACGCTCTCGGCGTGCTGTCTTACTTGCTTTCATAAGAATTGTTTGTATTGGAAAGTGCTTACCGCCCCGCCGTGTGTATCCAGAGCGTCCTCTGTTGGGCAGTGTAAGTAACTTCACCAGTTACACCAGCGTCACAGGTTACCCTCGACCAGCATCCAGTTCCTGATTACTTACTCTGCAGTTTCGATACACACAGCGGGCAAGAGTCATGTGTTACCATTCTCCGATACCTAAGGGTCGGGTGGAATGACTCTGCGGCGGTGCGTGGTGGGGACCCAAGGGTATCTGCCGCCATTGCGGGGCGGACTGCCCACCTCCAGCTTACCTATCCTCACCGTGTGAAGGCACACTCCACCATGAGGGCTGTTGCAAAGTAATATGCTCCCCCTTCTTCGGATGTTGCGTGGGACCCACCTCCAACAGAACGTAGCGAGGCTACGAACATGGGTCATTGAGGGCGGGGAGCATTCCCCGAGTCACTGTCTTCTTCTGGCGCAGTGACTCATTCTTGCAGGTTGTCGGCCAGTCTCGGTACTTCGGTAATACCCCCGAGCGGGGCGAGAGGGTTCAATGGTGGGTGTCCCACCACTTGGAAAACGCTAGTTTGATTCTCCAGTCGGGGTCAAGCTTTCCCAAGGATAGTACAAGGACAAGTCCCTCGGCAATGGAGACCAAGCCGTAGAGGATTCCCTTCTTACGACTGATGTGATTGTTTACACGGATCATGATTCAGGATTGGGGTTCATATCTGGGGCTTATTTCTGCCACCTGTCTGCCATGCGCCGGATCGCCTCTTCAGGCACGCCATGCTTGTTGCGCTTGGCATAGAGGGGGATGTCATTCTCATCCCAATCGAGGGTGATGATCTGCACATCCCACCCTGCTTCCTTCGCGGCTGCAACGTAGGGTTCATACTCCCAGTGCTGGGTGTTTGTATTGTCGATGACTGCGATCTGTGCCCAGTTCGGGGCGTTCGCCGTATCTGGGTGCAGGTTGAAGAACTCAATAGCCCGCCGCAGGTTCTCCTGATGATGCTGCTTTAGCAGCGTCGGATCGAACTCGTAGACTCCTTCCTCATTGATGAACAGGTCATCAGTGGAGAAGGTCTGGACAAAGAACCTGTCGAGACAGTATTCAGGGTTATTGGCTGCGCTAATCAGCCTTGCGAGGCGCGACTTACCTGTTCCCGGTAAGCCTCTCAAGACGTAACATATGTTATTCATGATTCAGGATGGGGGTTCACCACCTTATACTGTTTCTTCCGATACCTCTTCCAGCACCGGGCATTCCAAGTACTAGGCGACAGGTCATCATAGGCAGACGGGGGTCTGGCCTTGGGCCTGACCTTAGACGCCAGTGCCTTGCGGCACCGAGGGGTCCTAAAGAATATATAAGATTTAGCACTCATGATTTAGTTGAAATACCAGTGGGTTGCCCCGTTCTGCTTACCCAGTGTAGCAGATACCAAGAGTTGGGCTACCCTTCTAAGGATGTACCCGTCAGCGGGGAGGGAGGGGAGCGATGACCCATCCATAAAGGCGTGGCATCGCTCGATGAAATCCTCGATAGTCTGCACTTGTGTGTTGGAATCCTCGAAGTGGGGGTCCAGTCCCAAGGCTCCGAGGACGAGTCGGGTGTTATAATTACTGAGGTTCACCTCATAGGGAACCTCCACGAAACCCCACACCTTCTCAGATTCCTGCTTGGCAGGATAGAAGGTTGCGCTCACTGGTCTCGAAAGGCTAGGGGATACCTCCGACGGAGGTGGTATTCGTCCTCAGCCTTGGCCTGTAGTATAGAGCAGGCTACTGAGGTGGTGATACCCAACAGGGTAACCGAGGCTGGCAACAGCTCGACTCCCTTGGCGTAGTAGTCTACGCCGATCTTGATGATTCCTGCAAAGTACAGGATCACCCCAAGGCCCGTGAGGGCGCGGTATATTAGTATATGTTTCATAAGAGATAGGGAAAGAGTGGACCCCGGCAGGATTCGAACCTGCGTCTCGCTCTCTTTACCTAGGAGCCACCTAGGTGACTACGCTGAGTGAGTAGGTGGCGAACCTCCCACTCAAACGTAGACAAGAGCAGCTCTGACCACTGAGCTACGAGGTCATAAAGTCGTAGGCAGTTTAACCTCATGCCTAGGAGGGGTTCATTCGTTTCACCTACTGTCCCTCTTGACACCTATCTTGATGCCCGTCAACGGTTTCGGCGCGGTCGTCTATGGAGTCCGTAGTCTCTGGTTACCATAGAGGTAAAGTCGTAGGCAGTTTAACCTCATGCCTAGGAGGCTCATTATTCCCTGAGGTGGGGGTTAGCCATGTAGAGTTTCTCCCACACGGCTTGCTCCACTGAATGCTCCACATCCAGCAGGGAGTCACGCTTCAGGATACGGGGTTCAGATGCACCCACAATGTGGTCCATAAAGTCCACCTTAGGTGGAGTAAACGCGGGCTGATTGCCGCGTGCTTGCCATTGGCGACCGAGACGTCTCCGCTCATGCGGCATAATCCGGTCAGGTTTGCAGATCAACTTGGCGCTCTGCACTGACGCCCTGTGGTTCTTAGCCATAAAGTGTGACGGGGGCGGGGAATCTAACCCCGATCCATCTCCTGCCATCATAGATGCTCAAAGGGTTATACAACCCTGCGTCCGTTAGGCTCATGCACCTAGGCTGGAGTGCTCTGACATTGAGCTACCCCCACATTGTGATCCCTACCCTCAGGCGAACCGGAGAGCAGGGATCACAAGCGGGGCGGCGTGAACCGCCCCGCAAGAGATACACTTGTTGGGTTATTTGACCTCTTGTCTGTCAACAGCCTTACCCCAGCTGTTGCACTGACCGGACATGGAGAAGGCAAGGGTAGTCACATTGATACCAATGCCCTTCCACTTGTCCTTAAGGCCAAGGAAGAGACCTAGTTCCTCGGGGGAACCAGTCTGCTTAGGATCGAACTTCTTCATATCAATGGATATGTATTCGTCGTCACCTAGCTTCCACTCTGATTTTACCAAGCCCAAGAGCTTGGCTGTTTCAATGATGAGGCGATTACTCGCAGAAGCGAACTTCTTACGAACGGCCTGACGCTTCTTCTTTTGAGCGCCACGCTTGTTCTCTACCTCATCGGCGGCGTCGAGGACCTCATTGAGATCGTCGACCTTGTTAGCAGGCTCCTGAATAGGAGCATTGGTTTTAGCCATAATGCTTAGGAGAGTGAAGGGGTTGTCCTTGCACTCACTCGCACCTCGTTCATGGCTAGGTCATAAGGATACAGGATACAGGGTTCATGATCGGGGTGCGAGTGAGAGCAAGGACTGCTAGGTTTGCCGGTTCTGGCAACTCACTAGCAGCCTTACTCTCAACAAGTGTTAAAGTCTGATTCAAAAGTCTCTATCCGCGCTGTCAGCTAGCGGTGAGGGGCGTCCTCACTTAGCCGGGTCTGGGTTGTAAAGCCAGACTCCAACGGATTATCAGCTACTCTCGGAAGTGACTTCCAACGCTCACACGCTGTCCCATTACTGGGTAGGTCCCTCCTGCTCCACAAGCTTGTCAGACTTGCTACGCTTCACCACATCTCAGGTGATAGGCACTCCGCTGTTTTCGCCGGGTTTATGCACTGACTCTGGTTTCCCGATTGGACTCGCCACGTTGCGCTCGTCATGTCGCACTTAGGCATTGGCCCACTATGGTCAGTCGCACCCCATTGTCGCGTCCCTTTCGGGAGTCCGGTGGCCCGTCTCCAACTGCTATGGTTGGCAAAGAGGCATCCTTCATACGGAGCTTTACACTTATGTTACCAAGATCCTAGTGTGCATAGGCCCGACTTTGGCTCGGGGGAGGATCTCTCACCTCCCGGTGATCTAGGGCTTCCGATTCCGGTCATCCCCTCCTGTGGAGGGGGGCCCGGTTCGGGGGGCCTTTCGACACCCCCCTATGGGTATAGAGAGGGGCCAGACGGTCCGGGCCGGTGAATCATGCATCAGGAATCACGAACCACGCCACCCGTCCCCCCGCGCTTTTTGTGGGCCACCCTGTGTTGTGTGTGTATGTTGTGTGAAAAAATTTGACACCCCCCAAATGCACGATAAAAGGCATGATGCGTGACGAGAAGAAGCACCAGTACTACCTAAAGAACAAGGAAGCGCGCAAAGAGTACCAGCGGGCATACTATGCTGCGAATAAGCGTAAGATACTCAAAAAGAGGGAATTAGACCTGCTTGCAGACCCAGAACTGGCCGAGAAAAAGCGTGCATATAACCGTGCATATTACCTTAAAAACCGTGCACGCTTAAAAGCGCGGCGGTTAGCAAAAGAAGCCGCAAAAGCAAAAAAGACGTAGTCAAACAATATTTCAGAACAGACCCCCCACCTAAAAAGTTTCTTCTAGAGGGACTCCAACAAAATTTCTAGAAATTAAGTTTGACCTTCTCTAGAAGAAACTTTTTATATAGGGGGTAACGAAAACGATTGAAAATGACGACGCTCCCACAGACCAGACCGATCCCCAACGCCAGCGATTACGCTCTGTTACCTTCGGGTTATGTGTTCAATACCAAGACATGTAAGCGCCTTCGCAGGTGGTGGAATGGGGAGCGTTGGAAGACCTTGATTACTAATAATGACGGCAAACGCGTACATTTTGCTCACGACTCTCTCGATTCCCCTGACGTCGAGTTGTCTTTGGAGCATATACTAGAGTTTGAGGGGGCCAAACCCTTGCCTGAATTCCCCCGTTTTGCGATCACCTCCTATGGGTGCGTCTATTGCATCAAACCCGAATCCCGAGGCCGCACCGCGGGCCGTGTATCTGCAGTCTCGGAGTTTATGCGCGGGGATACACGATACGTATCCCTGAAACACGAATCAGGAATCAGGAAGCAGGTACCTGTGGACAAACTCGTCAAGAGTGTGTGGGGAGAAGTATAAACCGTAAAAGGTTCCCCCAACCCACCCCCGTGAAAACCTTGATTGGCACGACACGTTACACGGATGTGTCGAAAAAAGACTGTAAAATCGACATGAAAAGCGTGGGGGCCGACTGTCCCTCTGGCTGATGGGCAGTCGAATGAAATAGGGCTAAAACCCCCACGCTTGAGCCCTATTTTGCTGTCTCGCTCTCCGCAGCGGAATCTTCCTCAGTAGGAACGAGGTCAACTCCGATGCAGAACCGCGGGGGCATGGGTCGGAGATTGAGGTCCAGTTGAGCCGATGTTGAAGGCTCAGTGAACGGCAATGGCACCGATCCGCCCAAATCCATTGTGGAACAGGAGGTCATAAGTCCGACGCACCCGGCACCAATCAGAATTAGTTTGGTTTTCATGTCCCAAGCGTTTTATCGCTCAGGTTGTTACAAGTCCAGAATTTTCAGTGATAACCACAAGATTGATACCGCGGTTACCAGACTGATGACTGTTATACTCGGGTCGTCTATCATAACCTGTGTAGATATTTACATAATTGACTATTAACCACCAAAAGGCTATCACATAAACGATGAGCGAACGCCCACTGGACATCGACGGGTTGGATCTGGGCTCCCTGACTGAAAAAGGGAAACCTGTAGCTACCCGCCTCAAAGACGTAAAAAGCGCCGTGGGTATTTTTAATACTCTGTTGAAGGCAGATGAGAGGTCCGCAGTAAATCGTGCTAGGATTGATGCGATGTTCGACGGAGCCGCCCCATACAACTCGGCTGGACTAGCTACGAGTGGGCAACAGCTCAAAACAAACCTAAATTTTGGCGATGCCCAACGACTCTTGGATGTGGCTCTGTCTGCTTATGTTGACCTTTACTCTTCTTTGGAAAGATTTGTCGAGGTACGAGGTACGCAGGGAGAAGCGAGTGAAATCAAACCGTCGGAAGAAATCGTCGCGGAAGAGCTGACGCATTTGATGCGGAACTGGCCCGAGTTCCACAATGCCTACCTCCGACTATGCACGACTTTCATCAAGCATGGCGTAGCCGTGGCTTACTTTGACTCTCCCGATGACTGGCGATTCCGTGTTGGGGGATTTACGGATATTGTTATTCCGAGGCAAACCCCTGCGAACGAGGAGTCGATTGATATCGCAATCGGGCGGCGCAATTACCTGCTGCACGAACTTTATTCTTACATCAAGAACCCTGATGCGGCAACCAAGGTTGGTTGGAACGTAGAAGAGGTAAAGCGCGTCATCACCAAGAACGCCACGACCACAAGCAGGGATTCTGGTAGTTACGACTACGAGAAAATGCAGGCCGAGATGAAGAACAACGACCTGTACACGGGCATCCAGAACCCCACCGTGCGGGTTTTGCACTATTGGGTCAAAGAGATGGACGGCAGCGTCAGCCACTACATTTCCGCAGAGGATAGCCCAAAGGATTTCCTGTATAAGAAAGTTTCTAGATACGAAAAAGCCGAGCAGGCATACGTGATGTTCACCTATGGCGTCGGCAGCAACGGCACATACCATTCGATTCGTGGCCTAGGCCAACGCATCTTCGCCCACGTACAGACCAGTAACCGACTGCGTTGCCAGCAGATTGACGGAGCTATGCTCGCGTCTGCGGTGATGATCCAACCCGAAACACAAAGGTCTCTGGACGAGCTGCAATTCACCTACTATGGCGCGTACGCCGTACTCAGTCCGAATGTAAACATTGTTGAGAAGGCCATCCCGAATCTTGGCACGGCTGTCCAGCCCGCTCTGCAGGACCTCACCCAGCAGTTGCAGTTAAATACTGACACCGTGAGTACATATGGGCCGGATCAGGGTTCACCGTACAGGAATCAGATGCAGGTGGTCGCTGACATGGATGTCACTACCAGACTATCCGGCGCTAGCCTGAACCTGTTCTACGCTAGTTGGAATAGGCTGCTGCGGGAGGTGGTACGTCGCGTTGTCACCACCAAGAGACCCGACACTGCAATCAAGGATTTCTATGAGCGGTGCGAAGCGCGCGGGGTTCCAGAAGAGTTTATCAAAACATTGGATGTCGCCCGCACCAAAGCGGTAAGATCTATTGGAAATGGTAGCCACGCCAACCGGATGGTAGCCCTGCGAGAGCTACAGGGAATCAGTGGGCAGTTCGATGATGTAGGCCGACGAAACCTGACCCGCGACATTGTATCTACCAGAGTAGGCCACGACTTAGCCGACCGGTATGTGCCCGCGGACATCGAGAAGCGTCCCTCGATTGATATCAAGATTGCTTACTTTGAAAACCAACAGCTGATGGCGGGCCAAGCGGTCCCGGTTGTTGGTAATGAACTACATGGAACGCATCTGGAGATACACGTTCCAGCACTCGCCCAACTTATCGAGCAGCTCAACACAGGTGAAGCCGATCCGATGCAGGCGATGCCTACGTTACAAGCTTTCTATGAGCATATCAGCCAAACCGTCCAATTTGCCGGGGGAGACCCCGCCCTTGAAGGGATTGTCGGGCAGACCAACCAGATACTCCAGTTTACCGAGGAGGCGATTAACAATACCGCCAAGGCCATCCAAAAAATTCAACGAGACCAAGCGCAGCAGGCCGAGGCCGAGGGAGAAGAAGCCCAACCCCAACAGCAGCAAGACCCCAAGATGATGGAGCATCAGGTTAAGATGAGAATCGCGCAGGAGAAAGCGGAGCTGGATATGGCTATTAAACAGAAGAAGCATGAGCAAGAAATAGCTTTGCGTGATGCCAAGGCTGCTCTAGAGTTCCGCGAAAATAGTGAATTCCAAAGAACTCCTCCAGTTACATGATGAGACTTGCAAGGAATGCAAGGACATCATGCGAACGAAAAATTCTGACTACACGGGGGGCAAAGATGCCGCGGACCCGTTCGCTAATTTCAAAAGCAGTGTAGTAATAGGAATCCACCCCGTACACGGCCTCTTGATGCGTGTGTTGGATAAGATTCAAAGAATTCGCTCGTTTGTTAACGATAAAGAGTTACAGGTGCCCGACGAGAGTGTAGAAGACGCCTGCCACGACATCGTCAATTATGCCATATTGGCCAAGGCGATGCTTGTGGAAGAAAGAGAAAAAATTTCTTCAGATGGCTAAACACATAACTCCCCCCATACCCGTAGAGCACTGGTACGGGGATACGGCGGCGGTAAAAGAACTGCAGGTTTTACTGCAGACTGAGACTTTCCAGAGAGCAGTAGCTGTTCTTAAAGAAATAGCTGGACCTTCTTTCAATACTTTGCAGGATGGGGATCATAATAGTATCCGCCACGCGTGGTACGCGGGATACCGAGACGCTTTCAATGATTTAGAAAAGCTAACAAAGATCCACAATACCAAATCCAGTACCCCCACTCCTAATGAGTGGACCCACATTGAGTCATGAGCGAAGACGCTGCCCCAGCACCAGAGACCACCGAAGCCACCGAAGCCACCGAACCTACACCAGAGTCTGCGGTTGAAGCCCTACCCGAGCCCGCGGATAGTGGGGTTAGCTTTACTGACGCGCTAGAGCAGGCTTTGTCAAAGATGGACAATGCCGCGGAAGCGATTCCAGAACCGGAACCGGAACCGGAACCAGAACCAGAACCAGAACCAGAACCAGAACCGGAACCAGAGCCCGCACCCGAAGCAGAAGCGCCCCCCGAGGCCGAAAAAAATTCAGAAGAGTCAGATATAGCCCCCCTCGACCAGTTGAGTGAGGATGTTGGGGATGATTGGACTCCCAAAGCAGCTACTAGGTTCAAGCAGCTCAAAGAAGAGCTTAAAAACAGTTCGTCTGAACTAGAAACCTTGCGGCAGAAAAACATTGAGCACGAAGCCCAAATCAAGGAGCTGACGGCGATCAATGAGTCGGAGGACCCCAAAGCGCTGCAGGAAAAGCTCGCCCAGTATGAGCAGGAAAAAATGTTCACTAATCTGGAAGAAACAGACGCGTATAAACAACGCGTCACCGAGCCCCTACAAAGTCTACTAGACCAGACTGAAGAGATAGCTGAAAAATATGGGATTGATGCTGAAGCCCTGATTGATGCTGTAGCGATGGAAGACGAAGGAGAGCAGGATAAAGCCTTAGAAGATTTGATGAGTCTTGCTAGTGACAGAGACAAGTCACGCATTTACCGTGTAATTGAAAACGTAGAGCCCATCATGGCAGTAAGGTCTGCTATGTACGAAGATGTCGAACAAGCGGTGGCTGAGGCAAAAGAAGCGGATGAAAGGCTCGAAAAAAAGAAACTTGTGGAACAAGCTGCAATTCGCAAGCAAGTAGCATCCGAAGTCGGGGACCGGGTTGCAGAAAAATTGCCATTTCTCAAAGCGCTTGAAGGGTTTGATATGTCAGCCGCTACGGAAGCCGCATCTAACTCAGACCCCTCGACGATTCACCCCGTCGACCACGCCTACAACGCTATCGCGTCCCAGATTCTACCTACAGTGGTGAAAGAATACGCATCCATGCGAAAAGAAGTTGAGATGCTTACCGACCGCCTAGCGGAGTACGAAGGAGCCGAACCCACGGTGTCCAGTGGTTCTGCGGTTACTCCAGCAGCAGCCGCGGGACAGACCCGAGATAACATGACCTTTGAAGAGTCTGTTAATGCTGCCTTCGCGGGCATGGGTTAAGACCCATAGAATTACTAGGTTGACAAATAGGTGGGTTTACGTTTATATAGACCCACAACGTAGCTGGTTGCTCTAGCCATAAAATAGTTCTACACGCTGCCGAGTAAAAACGAGCGTTGTCTCACCCACATAGATAGGCCCCGGCTGCTCTGCCATAAATAGTTCTACTTCCGCCTTCGCCCGAAAACTTCTTTTTAATTCCGCGCCCCCATGTCGTGGGGGCACAACTCTCATTTTACAATGGCTAGAATTCCTAATACCCAATCGGCCGCTGCTTTCGACGGTACCGATCTAATTAACACAGTCCTTACCGAGGAGGCAAATCGCATCGGTCAGGACATCTACTCTCGTACTCTCCATACGTCTCCTTGGATAGATCTCATCAAGCAAACCGCTTTTGCAGACGGTATGGGTTACACACAGACTACCCTTATCTATGACCGCGCCATCCCCCACACCGCAGCCGATGCTGAGGGGGTCACTTGGAACGACATGGGTAATGCACTGGGTGCCAACTCATTCACCAACACTCTCGGGCAGGGCCTCAAGGATTCCGCCGAGTACGTTGGGGGAGCTGGTGGCTTTACCGCCGGAAGAGACGAGATCGCTAACGTCGCGTTTGCGAAGCAGCTCAAGCAATACAGCATTCAGCGGACCATCATTGAGTCCCCTAGACTGTCGACGGAAGACCTCCGTTTTGCTGCCCATCGTACCGAGCAGCTTCGGGCGATCATGGATCGCATGACCGAGGCTACCCGTTACACTTGGGAAAACCGTTATCGTGACGAGTTTGAGCGGCTTGCTGGAAACCTCGTTCTTTGCGAGACCACCGGAACCACGATCAAGAGTGATACTATTGATTCCGGTGACGGCGGCACCACCGCCAACGAGAGTTTCGAGGGCCTTTCGATTGCCAGCGGAACCGCTAGCACCTCCGTTAACGTGGAGAACACCACGAACGCCTCCGAGACCACCAACGTCAGCGAGTCAATGGCTAACATCTCCAACGCCATCATGGATAAGATTTACTACAATCTTGTTCGCAAAGGCGCTGGCAACAATGCTTATGGTCGTGAAAACGGTCGGCCAGTATTCGCGGCGGTTATGTCCTCCGAGGCATCCTACCAGCTTCAGACTGAAGCAGGATTCCGTGACGACGTTCGCTATAACAATGCGAAGGTCAGCGACCTGATCGCACCCCTTGGTGTTGAGAAGTCCTTCCGCGGTTTCTACCACTTGATTGACGACCTCGCCCCACGGTTCACCATCGCTGATGACGGAACCGCTACCCGAGTTCTGCCTTATGTGGTTGCCTCCGGTCAGTTGACCACAGTCAACACGGCTTACGACACTGCTGGCTACGAAGCTGCCTACGTCCTCCACCCAGAGGTTATTGAGTCTCAGATTCCTAACCCCTTCACTGGTGGGAGCGGAGTTTCGTTCGATCCTGTTAATTATCGCGGAAAATTTTCGTGGACCAACAACAGGGACAACGTATCCAATCCAGACGGGACGCTCGGATACTTCCGTGGAATTCTTGCTAGCGCTTCCAAGCCTATCAAGACTGACTGCGGATTTGTCATCCTCTTCAAGCGTGACAGCAGCACCCCCGCTGCCTAGGTTTCATAACTTGTGCGGGGCGGTAGCTTAAAACTGCCGCCCCGCGCATAACCCACTTACGATCATGCCTACTTTAGATGATATCCCAATCTTGCCCCAAATAACGGCCCTATCCGCTAACGACTCTATTGTTGTTTCAGAAACGGGCGGCTCTGGGTCTTCGCTTGTTAAACGCATCCCCGCTGCCCTGCTATCACTGGGTTTCACTCATGCGTTCCGTATTGATTACGACAATGCGCTACTGACCGGATCATCCGCAACTCTGACTCTTATGGCCCTCACAGAAGGGTCTGTAGTTACAGCGGCGGGAGTTATGGTTTCTACTGCTTTTGATGGCACTGATATCTCTAGTGTTGTTGTTGATGTGGACAGAACAGGTTCTGCTGAAGCATACATTAAAGACATGGAGGTAGAGGCCACCAACGAGGTTTTCAATAGAAATACAGGCGCACTATTAGATGTGGAGGCCGAGGAACAAGTAGGAGACATTATCCCGTCAGGGCAGTCACTTCTTGTAGACTTTGCTTCTTCTACCTCCGGTTCTACCGATCTTGACGATCTGACGCAGGGGAGCCTGATCGTCTTTGTCAACGTGGTAGATCCCTCTGAATTTGCTACATTGGTGCCTGCCGAATAATCCCACCCGCAACCCTAACCATAAATCCCGAACCCTGAGTCACCCTTCGGGGTTCGGGATTTTTTTAACGCGCTAATACGATGCCTAAACAGCTACCTGTGCCGATTCAGCGGAGTGAGTATGATCGCCTTCTCCCTGTGGAGAAGATGCACTACGATATGCTCACCAACAAAGAGGGGTACGACTTTGACCAGTCAAAGACGACAGTCCGCGTAAGCCCCCAGTTTTTTGTAACTATCCCTGACCCACCAAGGGGGTATGACCCCGCACAGGGACGCGGCGGCGGCAAGTTCTACGCCCCCGCAGAGGGCAAAGTGGTATATGTAGAGAAAGATGCCGAGGGCAATGTAACTTATACGGAGCGCGAGCATCCGGCACGTACGGTTCATTTTAGAAATGCCGCGGAGTTGCAACAAGAATTAGACAGACGCCGGGTGCAGGGGGAATTCTCCCGAGGCCGCGATGGATTATATGGTCTCGTACCCTTTGATATTTATCAGCAGAAAGAGGCGACTGCGCGCGTAGAAGCAGAGATTGATAAGCTAGGCCCCGGAGCAGCCCGCGGCTTAGATGATGACGTACGGAACCCAGAGCTGCTAAAGAATAGCGATCCTGTTGGGGACGCACTACCCGAACCTGAGCAAGTTAAGACGGACCCATTACGAGCCCGCGAAATAGAAGCTATTCTTGAAGGCGTATCCCCCCTTACAGAGGATGCTAAGGCTTCTCTGAAAAAAGAATTAGCCACGCTTAAACTTCGTAAAGAGGTTTCAGACAAGCCAGTTAAAGAGAGTAAAGATGCCGCCAAGGATGTGGTTAAAACTGACGCCCTACGTAAAGAGAAAGCCGAACGTGAAAAGACGCCCCCACCGTCTGAGCCCGGAACAGGACTCCCCCCACGCTCAGGCAAAGCAGAAGCAGAAACACCCCCAGATGCCCCTCGGGAACCAATAACTCCGCGGTCAGTACCTGCATCAGAAGTAGAACCGTCTGACCCCACCGACCCCGCTTTACCTAAGCGGGAGCGTAAAGACCCCGAAAAAGAACTAGAGAGTGAAGTAGAATCTGCCGAGCGGCGGGAAGAAATAGACGATATAGTAGGAGCACAAGATTTTTTAAGTCCGTTAGAAGAGGCCCTGAAAGTTGACGAGCCCGAAAAAATTACCGTTGGCGAAGATGGGGACGAGATAACTTTAGACCCACTCGCCCCGTCACCGGAGATACCCGAATCCCCCGATGATCCAGATCTTCTGGGTGTAAAGCTAGAGGAGCCCCCCGAACCACCAATGGAGGCGGGTTCTGAAGACCCGCAACCCCAACCAGAAGTTTCCCCCGCCGAGCTTGAATCCGAAGAACCCGTCGATGTTGATGTCGAACTAGAACAAGAAGACACACCAAGTGCGGAAGAGATCGAATCTTTTGCTGCAGACACTGTTGGAATGGAATACCTGCGGGGAGCTTTTGTGGAATTTGCACGCTACGCCTATAACCCCGCCAGCCCCCTTGACCGCAGGCGCATGGATTTCTTGGCTAAGTTTTTGCAAGACGCGCAGTTCCCCCAAGGCGATGAGCGCGCGCTTGTAGCTAGAAAAGCGTTTGATCGGATGAAGGCTCAGTCTGTAGAGCAGATGAAAGAGGGTTGATGATGGACTACGATAACGACGACAATATGGTCCCCGTGGATTCCCCCGAAGCTAAGGAGGGCAAAGTCCACGACGGCCATAAGATGGTGATGCACCAACTCAAGAACCTGCAACAAAACGCGGAGCAGTTGCTGCAGCACTTGTCCGGGTGCTCTACAGAGCATTTGCAGGAAGAGTGGATTAAAAAAAAGATAACACTGGCCACGGATTATCTAGATTCAGCCCGCGATTACGTTTTCAGCAGCCACGACGAGGAAGGACACCACGACGAAGGCCATGATAAACCCCACAAAGATGATGGGTTTTTAGTAGTCGTTGAAAAGAAGATGAACCACAAGTGAGCTTGAACCCCCACCCCCACTCCTGTATCCTAAGTCATGGCTGCTAAATCTGTAACTCATACAGTGTCCCTGTCTTTGGGGGATGTAGCCTTAGCTTTGAGTGATACCTCAACGGCTACAGCGAACCCCACTGATTATGTTCTGGCGTCACAAAGTGTTTCGACCAGTTACGAGGCGCTAGACGATGGTGACGTTGACCCCGCTTCTTGTCTGGTCATGTTGCTTATTAAAAACGAAAACACGACTGGATCTTCTGAGTTACAGCTATCACTCGATAGCGGAACAACCATTCACCTTGTCCTTCATAACGGACAAACCAATCTGATCAGCATAGAGAACTACGGCAATGTGCGAGTAAAAAGCAACACGGGCACTGTAGAAGTTACTTACATGGCTGTTCAAATAGGAGCTAACACTTAACAACCAACAATCATGGCAACATCAAACATCGACAAACAATCCTTCGGGCAAGCTGGAGCCAAGTTCCTTAGTGGAACAGATAGCTTAGTCGGGGACTTTTGCGCCTTTACTGTTATAGAGGACGCAGTACTTCACGCTACTAATACTATATGGCCTGAGTTCACAGATGGAACAAAAAATCTGAAGGGGAACACCAACTCAGTGACCATACCCGCAGGAATAACCATCTATGGCCAGTTTTCTAAGCTGGGCCTAGATAGCGGATCTATACTAGCCTACTACGCAGCCTAATGCGTCTCGGACAGTCACTCGGTCTGGCCGCGCACCAGAAGAAACCTTCTGCTGCGGCAACGCCCATGCTGCTGGACAGGGACGGGATGCCGACAGCTACCCTTGCCTATAGCCTAAGAAAGCTACGGGCAGATTATTCAAGCTATGCAGTCAGGGTCCGAAAAGGGACCGGAGGTTCTGCG
>MDTE01033904.1_pt1 | contig 56743 bp, 49 predicted proteins | sample 811231 | NCBI WGS metagenome assembly MDTE01 (sample SAMN05326651, study PRJNA326480) | marine metagenome | isolation source: seawater | place: Indian Ocean: Red Sea | collected 2010 | reverse complement strand
TTCCGCACAAGCTGGTCGAATAAGGGTTTCATGATGCGCCGAGCATTGAGGAACTAGAAGCTATGGGCTGGTGCGATCCCGGTGCTGAGAAATTAAATGCCCTAACCATTCAAGCGCTTAACAACCGCTGGGAAAACTGCCAACCATGGTCGACAATCGCCCTGTACCCATCAGGAAGATTGTCATGCCACTCAACGAGAAACAAACACGCTTTGCCCACGCGTATATCGCCTGTGGCGGCAACGGCCGCGCAGCAGCCGTTCAGGCTGGATATAGCCACTCCAGCGCCGCTAAGAGAGCCTAAAGCGCCCCGACGTACAGGACATCGTCCAGAGCCACCGTGACGCCGTTCTGAGGAGCACTGAAGACTTTGATGTGGTCGAGGAGGTGGAAGACCTATATCGCCGTCCAATCGCGTCAGGCAGCCTTTCGGTTGCTCACAATGCACTGGCAACTCTGGGCCGACTGCAAAATCTCGAACCTGCCAGACGGGTGGGGGTTCGCAACCTCGACCCAAATGAGATAGACCGGCAAATCGCCCACTACCTTGATGTGATTGGAACTGGCCAAAACAAAAGGCCCCCGGAGGGGATGCCTCGCGGGAGCCTGAATTAACTCTCGTATCACGCGGCTAAAGGAGAAAGCCGCCATAATCAAGTGTTCTTGACGGCCTTAATCCCTTTTTTCCCCCGACCACGAGACTTATAAATCGTATAGCCTTTTGAGCCTAAATTGAGTGATTCAATGCCTTTAGCGGAAGACAGTATCGTTACAATTTTCTCTGCAACTTTATCCACCTTGGAATTGGACTTCCGCCATTCATCGAATGCTTTTTGCCCTAATTCATCGCCTATTGATTTCTTCAAAGCGTTTAGTTTGCGAATTTCGCCCTTGGTCAAATTTGACATTGCTACCTTCTAATTTAGTTGGTTCCATATCCGTTGTAGAGCTTTTTTGATGTAAATGGGACCCCCCGTATCCTGCAAAGTGCGGCCACTGATAAAAGGCCCCCGTAGGGGCCGGAGGTTCGAATCCTCTCTTCCCGACCATTTTCTCCATTTAGTCCGGTTTTCGGCCAGCCTCAGACAGCCGCTGGGGGCGGCGGTGTGTTGCCCAGGATCATGTCTGCGCCCTTTTCCGCAATCATGATCGTGGCGGCATTTGTGTTGGCCGACGGCATGGTGGGCATGACCGAGGCATCGACGACGCGCAGGGCGTCCAGGCCATGCACCCGCAGTTCGTCGTCGACCACATTGTCCGTGCCGTCGGCCGGACCCATGCGGCAGGTGCTGACCAGGTGGAAGACCGTGGTGCCGTAGCTGCGCGCAAAATCGAGTATCTCATCGTCGCTCTGAATGCCGTTGCCGGGGAACATCTCATGATCGAAATACTGCGCGAGTTCCGGTGTTTGCAGGAGCTGGCGCTCGAGGCGTATGCCCGCAACCGTGACTTGCTGGTCATATTCGTGCGCCAGGTAATTGGGCTGGATCACGGGCTTGTCGGCCGCGTCCGGTGAACGGGCGCGCACATAGCCCTTGCTCTGGGGGCGCAAGGCGAAGGCACCGGACGTCATGCCGGGATAATCGTCGAGTTCGGCGATCTTGCCGTCCTTGTAGCTCGCCGGTGTGAAGATGAGTTGCAGGTCGGGCAGGTCCAGCGTCGGGTTCGATTTCCAGAAGACGAAGACTTGGCTCGGCGACATGGCCAGCAGGCCGGTGCGTTTGATCGCGTACCGGGCTACTTCGCGCATCAAGGCCAGGCCGTGGGAGCGCTCGTTCAGTGTGGCACCGTTCCGCACGCGTGCGGAGGCGCGGACGCCGTAATGGTCGGCCAGGTTTTCACCGACACCGGGTAGGTTGAGCCGCACGGGCACTCCGATGTCTTGCAGCAGTGCGGCGGGGCCGATGCCCGAGATCTGCAACAGTTGCGGTGAGCCGACGGCACCACTCGACAGGATGATTTCGCGGTTGGCCCGAATTTCGATATCACGGCCGCCGCGGCGATAGACGACGCCGACGGCGCGCTTGCCTTCGAAACGGATGCGTTGGGTGTGGGCTTCGGTGCGGATGTCGAGGTTCCCGCGCTGCTTGACCGGGTGCAGGAAGGCGCGGGCCGCGCTGACGCGCCGCCCCTTGTGGATCGCTCGCTGGAAGTAACCGACCCCGGCCTGGGTGGCGCCGTTGTAGTCGGCGTTTCGCGGAATCCCCATGCCGACCGCGCCCGCGATATAGGCGTCACAAATGGGATCGGGCGTATCGATGTCGGTGATGGTCCATTCGCCGTCACGGCCGTGAAAGCCCTCCCCCGGGCCTCCGATGCGGCGCTCGGAGCGTTTGAAGTAGGGCAGAATGTCGGTGTAGCCCCAACCCCGGTTACCCTGTTGGGCCCAGGTGTCGAAATCCATCCGCTGGCCGCGATTGTAGATGTGGCCGTTGATGGAGCTTGATCCGCCGAGGGTCCTGCCGCGGGGGGCGTAGACGCTGCGCCCGGCCGTGCCGGCGCTCGGTTCGGATTCATAGCCCCAACTCAGTCTTGGGTGGGTCAGGGTCTTCATGAAGCCGGCCGGGATGTGGATCCACGGGTGCCGGTCGGGTGGGCCGGCCTCGAGCAGGCAAACGGTGGCGTCGCCCGCCGAGAGACGGTTGGCGAGCACCGATCCCGCCGAGCCGGCGCCGATGATGATGTAGTCGAATGTGTCGGCCATGGTGCGATGCCCCCGGTGCCGCAGCGGCTAGAAGTTCGCAACACTCGGCGAGTGCCCGCCGCGGGCACCGCCCTTGGCGACACCGGGCGGGAAGGCAGCATCGATTTGCGCGACCTGTTCGGGCGAGAGCGCGATATCCGCTGCGGCGAGGTTTTCCTGAAGGTGCACAAGCTGGCGGGAGCCGGGGATCGGTATCACGTCGTCGCCCTTGGCCAGCAGCCACGCCAAAGACAGTTGGCCGGTCGTTGCCCCGAGATCGGCCGCCATCATCTCGAGTTCATCGAGCAGTGCAAGATTGTGGTCGAAGGCGTCCTCCTGGAACCGCTCGTTGCTGAGCCGCCAGGCATCGCCTTCGGGCACATCGGCGCGGCTGCGCACCGTGCCCCCGAAGAAGGCATAGGCCAGAGGACCGTAGGCAATGAATGCGATGTCGAGCTCACGGCACACGGGGATCAGGTCGACCTCCGGTTCGCGGGTGAACAGGGAGTACTCGGTCTGCAGCGCCGCCATCGGATGGACGGCATGGGCTCGGCGCAATTCATCCGCCGTGCAGTTACAGATGCCGAGGCTCCGTACCTTTCCGGCCGTCACAAGCTCGGCCATGGTGCCGATACTGTCCTCGAGCGGGATGTCCCTGGGGACCTGGTGCAGGTAGTAGAGATCGATCACGTCCGTGTTGAGACGCTGCAGGCTCTCGTCACATTCGCGGCGGATGGTGTCGGGGGTGGCGTCGATGGCGACGTTGCCCTCGTCGTTGACGTAGATGCCGCACTTGCTGGCAAGGACCACTTCGCTGCGCCGCTCGCCCAGCACAGCGCCGAAGAAGGATTCACTGCGCCCCATGCCGTAGATCGCCGCGCTGTCGACGAAGTTAAGTCCCCGGTCGAGCGCCGCGTTCACCGTCTTCACGAACTCCTTCTCGTTGGGATCGAGCAGGCGGTTGGCGCCGAGACCGAGCTGGGAGATGGTCAGGCCCGATCGGCCAAGGGGGACATTCTTCAGCATGTGTGCACTCCTTTGTGCATGCGCGTGAACGGTCTCCAGCCTACGATAGGCGCTGTCTTCGTGGTAGCGTTGGCGTCGAATAAGCGAGAGCGACCGTGATGGATGAACTGATCCAGGATATTGCCCATCTGGGCCATGTGGAGCTGCTGACGCCGAAGCCGGAGGAGAGCCTGTGGTACTTTACCGACCTGCTCGGCATGCAGAAGGTTCACGCGGAAGGCCAGTCGGTCTACTTGCGCGGCTATGGCGACTATGCGGCCACATCCCTGAAGCTGACGGAATCCAACGCGCCGGGCGTGGGGCATATTTCCTGGCGCGCGACGAGCAATCAGGCCCTGGAGCGCCGGGTTGCGGCGATCGAGGAGGCCGGCCTGGGTGTTGGGTGGACGAACGGTGATTTCGGGCACGGCCGCAGTTACCGGTTCCGGGATCATGACGGCCATGACCTGGAGATCTATTTCCAGGAGGAAAAGTACGATCCCCCCGATGAGCTGCGCTCGACCCTGAAGAACATGCCCATGAAGTACCCGACCCACGGGGTCGGTGTGCGCAAGACCGATCACGTGGCGGTGCTGTGCGAGGATGTCGGCCGCAATCGCGAGTTCGCGGAGAATACACTGGGCCTGAGGCTGCGCGAGCAGGTTGTCTATGAAGAGGGCACGCGCGAGATCGGATCATGGATGAGCGCGTGCAACGTGCACCACGAGTTGGCCTATGTGGTCGACGTGAAGGGTGGCCATGGCCGTTTGCACCATCTCTCGTTCTGGGTGAACGAGCGTTCGGAGGTGCTGCGCGCCGCCGATATTCTGTCGGAGAACGGGATCTTCATCGAGGCCGGGCCGGCGATGCACAACAATTCGCAAGCCTTCTATCTCTATTCCTATGAGCCCGGCGGCAATCGGGTGGAGGTCTACACAAGCGGGTTCTTCGTCCTGGCGCCCGATTTCGATCCGATCGTCTGGGACGAGAAATCCCGCGGGAAGGGTGTCTATTGGGGCGGGGCGCTGCCGCAGAGCTTCCTCGACTATGCGACGCCCGACATCGCCGATGCGTCGTCGGGCGGGGACGAAGACGACGTCCCGCCCTTTTCTCCGCGCTGAGGCGTCGCACCAAGATCATGTCCGGAGGCAATTCGAAACTCACCGTCGCGGTCTTCGCCGGCGACGGGATCGGGCCCGAGGTGACCGCACCCTGTGTCGCGTTGCTTCGCGAACTGATGGGTGAACTGGGTGGCCCGGTGCTGGAATTTACCGACGTGGAGGCTGGTGCCGGGCTCTATCAGCGCACCGGCGAGGCACTGCCGCAATCTTCTCTCAACATTGCCGCGGATGCCGATGCTATCCTTCTGGGTGCGATGGGCAACCCGGATGTCCGTTATCCCGACGGGACCGAGATCGTGCCCCAGATCGATCTGCGGGATTACTTCGAACTCTATGCTGGGGTTCGGCCGGTCTTCACCGCGCCCGGCATGCGGGTGCCGCTGGCAGACCCCCGGGCCCAGGCGCTGGACCTGGTGATCATCCGGGAATCCACCGAGGGCCTGTTCGCTCATCGTGGAGAGGGGGAGGAGACGGCGGAGCGGGCGACCGACAGGCTAACCATCACACGAGGCGCGTGCGAGCGCCTGTTCGATTTTTCCTTCGAGCTGGCACGGCAACGCAAGGCTGCAGGCGGGCCCGGGATTGTGACCTGCGTCGACAAGGCGAACGTGCTGCGGTCGTTCGGCTACTTCCGCCGCCTGTTCGACGAGCGCGCCGAGCGCTACCCGGATATCGAGACACGCCATATCTATGTGGATGCCGCCGCCCTGGCGCTGGTTAAACAGCCCTGGGTCTTCGACGTCATGGTCATGGAGAACCTGCTGGGCGATATACTGTCGGACCTCGGTGCCGGCCTGATGGGGGGACTGGGTATGGCCCCGTCCGCCGATATCGGGGCGGCGAACGCGGTGTTTCAGCCCTGCCACGGCACGGCACCGGATATCGCCGGACAGGATAAGGCGAACCCGACGGCGATGTTCCTGTCGGGTGCGATGATGCTGGAATGGCTTGGCGAGACCCATGACGTGCCGGCCTGCCGTGACGGGGCGGCGCTGTTTCGCGTGGCGGTGACCGACGCGTTTGCCGACGAGGCCCTGTTCCCGACGGAACTTGGCGGCGAAGACGGCACCTCGGCCATCACCGAGCAGGTGCGGACTTGTCTCGCGGCGCGACTGGCCGGGCGCTAGGCGTCGAGCAGGACGTTCAGGAGCGCCGGACGTCCGTCGGCCACGGCCCCAAACGCCTCCTCGATCACGCCCGGCAGTTCGGCGGGGGACTCGACCCGCGCGCCGAAAGCATCGAACGGCTTCGCCAGTTCGGCATAGTCGAACTCGGTGATCGGATGACCCATCCAGACATCGTTCCGGGCGGCGACACCGTCGGGGTAGTAGCTCTCATGGTCCTTCCGCATGGCGTTGTAGCCATGGTTGTTGAAAACCACGGTCAGGGTCGCGAGGCCCTGCTCACGCGCGAAGGCCATGGCCTGGATAGCCGGATTGTAGAGGAACGTTCCGTCACCCATGGTCGCGACCACCGTACGTTCAGGGGCGGCGAGCTTGGCGCCGAGCGCCACGCCCATGGCCTGGCCCAGGCCTCCGTGGACCCGAAAGTATCCGCCCGGTGCGCCCGTGCGCATATGGTGCAGGACCGCGGGTCGATGGGTGATGAGCTCGTCGACATGGATCATGCCGTCGGGTGCGGCATCACGCAGCGAGGCGGCGAGCAAAGCCGGTGAAATAACATTCGCCGCATCGGCCTCGGCTTCGATGGTCCGGGCGGCGGTTCGCCGCGCTTCGCTCGCCTTGGCCAGTTCGCCGCGTCGGCGGGCGATGGCATCTTCGTCGCGCTCGGCGTTGCGCACCAGCCGGATCAGGTGTCCGAGGTTGGCGACAATGTCGCCTTCGAGGAATCGCTCCGCCTCGCTTGGCTGATAGACCATGTGATCGCGGAACGGCGTGTCGTCGATGGCGACGATGCGCGCGCGCTTCGGTTTGTTGGCGAGCGGGTACCATGGCTGACGGCAGCCGATGGTGAGGATCAAATCTGCCTCGTCGATCAAATCCGGACGCCCCGGGCCCTGATAGAGGGGGTTGTCGGTTGGGAAATTGGCGTAGTGCGCGAACAGGCCCTCGACGACCGGAATGGCCAGCAGTTCGGCCAATTCGAGCAGGGCGGCATGGCCGGCGGGATCACGCCCGGCTTCCTCGGCGATGATTGCCGGGCGCTCGGCGGCCAGCAGCATGTCCGCGACCGCCGTGATGTCGTCGCGCGTGGCGTTCACCGTTGGGGCCGTCGGCGGGTCGCGCAGCTCGGCGGGCGGCGACCAGAGTTGCATCATCACCTCGATCGGAACCGACAGGTAGACCGGCGCGCGCGGGGTGCGCTGGGCGAGTTCACCCGCACTGACGATCTGCTGGTAGATGGTGGAGATGCTGCCCGTCTGGTTCGCCCATTTGACCAGCGGCTCGACCAGCCGGGTCGGGCTGCCGACCTGGTTCAGCAGGGCCTGCCACTGGAAGCCCGGGTTGATGTCGGGATCGTCGCCGAAGCTGACGGATTCACCGGACAGGATGACCATGGGGATGGCGCCGCGCAGCGCGCCCTCGATTCCGAGTGCGCCCTGGAGCAGGCCGACACCGGTGTGCAGCATCACCGCCTGCATACGGCGGGACACGAGGGTGTAGCCGATGGCCAGGTCGACGGCGAGGGTCTCGTGTGCGCATGTCAGGTAGGTCGGGCCCGGCTCGTTCGAGAGCTTCTGGTGCGCCATGGCTTCCCACACAGGCCCCCACTCGGAACCGGGAGACGACATCACATAGTCGATGTCGAGACTGCGGAATGCCTGCAGGACGGCGTCGCCGCCATCGGGTGCGTTCTTCATTACAAAATCCCCAGTTGCCGCCGGAGGGACCGGGCGCCGACGATGGACGCATCGCCACATCGTGGTGCAACGGCGCGGGGGACGCAACCGGCTGCCGTGACGGGATCAGGGCCGACCGTAAGTGGCCAGATCCTCTCATTCCATGACGGGAAGGTCGCGCGTGGCGGCGATTCCGAAGGCCCCGGGTTCGGACGCCGGCTGCTGCCGGAACATGGCGGGCGCGCTTTCGGTTGGCCTGGACAGGGCGTCGGGATGTTCGCCGTTGTGGACGAAAAATCGCATGCATCGAGAACGCGGATGGGTAAAATGTTCATGGTATGTTCTACTTTTAAATATTGGGGAGACAGTCGTGTCGAGATACCGCCGCAACCGACCGGATCTGAACTGGCCACCGCGGTCGGGCGAGGAAATGATCGCCTGGCAGCGTTGTGTTGGAACCGATCTTGAAATCGCCCGCCTGCTCGGGATGAGCCGAGCCAGTGTCTATGGCCAGCGGATGAAGTACGGAATTGGCGCCCTGCCGCGCAAGAAACGCGCGCGGGTGCGCGAGAAGCGCCCGGGGAACCGGATGACCCGTGCCGCCATCATCCGCCTTTATGGCGGACGCCAGTATGAGGACTGGGCTCGTCCCGAGACCGATCGCCGCCGTCGGGCACATCCCGAACGGCGTGCCATTCGCCGGACGACCACAAACCTCCTTATCGCCGCCGAGTAACGCCATGGCGCGCGCAGGACGTAAACGCAGCCCCAACGCTGTTCGCCGGAAGCGAACCCGCGCGGAACGGCGGCCGCTGGACACAGGCACACCCGAGCTGTTTGCGAAGCGCCGGATGATCGTCGGCGCCGCCGGCGCGCGCGATCTCCGGGCCGGCGATCCGCTGGGTGCTTTGCGCCTATGCGGTCATATTTCCCAGGCCCAGATGGATGCTGGGTGGATCTACGCCGTGATGCGCTGGCGCGCCTTCGGCAAGCCGACGCCCTACACCCATAGTTATGAACGCCATGCCAGCGGCTTGACCGGGATGCGTGCCGATGGCGTAAGCCTTTATCCCGAAGCCGACGAACGCGCCCGGGACATCTTCGCGCGCGGTGACAATCTGCTGCGCAACGCCGGCCGGTTGGCGTGGTCGGAGACCCGCCAGGTCGCGATCGAACACCGGCTCCCGGCCTGGTTCTGGCGGGAGAAAAGCCGGCCGCTCGGCAAGGCCGATGCGATCGAAAAGGCGGCCATGATGCGAGGTCTCGACGCGCTGGCCGAAGCCTATGGCCGCAGAGAACGGACCATCACGGCGACGCCTAAGGCGGCCCGTGCGACACGACTTCCCTAGATTTCTAGAGGCCCCCGTCGGCCTGACGTGCCTCGTAGGCCTTGACGCTGGCATAGGCCGTGGCGAACAGCGGTTCGTCGACGCCAACTTCGCGCGCCGTCGAGAGCAGCAGACCCAGAATATGCTCGCCCTCGATCCGGTTTCCGTTCTCGATATCGCGCAGCATGGACGTGACGTATTTCGATTCCGGATCGGAGAACAGGGCCCGGTAGTTGTCCATGAAATCGTCGCTGGGCGGGTGGCCGGACCGGACCGCGACCTCGGCCGTGGATTCCAGGAACTGCTGGAACAGCGCGGCCCCCTCGGCCGTGCGCACGATCTGCCCGACATTGGCACGCATCAACGCGGTCATGCCGGCGGCGGTGGCGAGGTGGACGAACTTCTCCCACATCTCCTGCATGATGTCCTCATAGGCCACGGGCTCCAGCCCGGTCGCGCCGTCGAGGGCACCGTGCAGGGCGGTGATGCGATCGCTGAGGCCGCCGGATTGTTCGCCGAAATTCAACCAGCGCCAGTCGTTCATATGCTTGATCGCCCCATCGGGCAGGCGGGAGACGGAAATTTTCACCGTGCCGCCGAGGACATGCTTTGCACCCAGGCGGTCGTTGAGGACCTGGATGTGGCCGAGGCCGTTGAGGATCGGCAGAACCATCGTGTCGGGCCCGATGGCCGGGACGACGGCGGCGATCGCGCTGTCGAGGTCGTAGGCCTTGCAGGTGAGCAGGATGAAATCATAGTCCGGGGTGAGACCGTCCGCCGATACGGTCTTCACCGGGCAGTGCAGATCGCCGTAGACGCTCGAGACGCTGAGCCCGTCGGCATCGAGTTGCGCGCGGCGGGCGTCGCGGACCAGGAACGTGACGTCGCGGCCGGCATCCGTAAGCCGCCCGCCGAGATAGCCGCCGATGGCGCCGGCGCCCAGAATGAGAATTTTCATGTCGCTCAACCTCTCCTGTCTTCGGCTATTCTAGCGGAGATGTGCGCCAAACCGAGCAGCGACCCGAAGCCGGGAAAAGAAAATGAAGATCAGCAATATCGAAATCGTGCCCCTCGCCGTGCTGTTGCGCCGTCCCGGCGGCCAGCGCGCGCGCGTGAGACGGTGTTAGCGAACGGGTCGAGCCTGCGGGTCGGGACGGGCCTGCGGTCGGGCACGTTCCAGTCAGGGAGCGGGACAAAGCCCGGTAGTGTGAGATGCAATACGGGAAGCCACTGAACGTGACCGGTGCCACAATCGAGGCCGCGGGTGGATCGATCGCCGGCTTAGTCAGGGCCCTGCGCCGTTGAGGCGTGAGCCAGCGATCGATGCGGAGCATCCCGCCTTCCGGCCTCGGGCTTGAATTGCACCGATTTCGCCGTCACCCTGTGCCGCCCGCCTGACAGGCGGAAATCAAGGCTCCTGGGCCCGGCGAGACATGCTCGAACTTGTTGCGTTCTATTGGCCTCATGCGACGACCATCGTGGTTGTCGTGGTTTCCGTCTTCCTGGCGGGGACAGTCATTCTTTACAAGCGCAACGAGGGAGCGGCGATCGCCTGGGTCGGCCTCATCCTGTTGTCGCCCGTCATGGGCTCCATCGCGTATTTGCTGTTCGGGATCAACCGCATACGCCGGCGGGCGGTTCGAACCCGCCCGGCCTCCGCGACCCTTGCACGGGCAGGAGGACTTGCCGGTCAGGGTATCCCGCCGGGCAGACAATCCCAGTCAGCGCTCGACCGGTTGATCGATCAGTTGAGCAGCAATCCCTGTGTCGTGGGGAACACCGTCGGGCTGCTTCGAAATGGCGACGAGGCCTACCCCGAGATGATATCGGCGGTGGACGGTGCACAGCGTTCCGTGGCGCTTTCAGCATATATCTTCAAGTCGGACACGGCGGGACTCGCGTTTGCCGAGGCCCTGCAGCGCGCTCGCTCGCGCGGTGTCGAGGTGCGGGTTCTGGTCGACGGCGTGGGGCGAATGTATTCGCTTCCGACCATCGTCTCTGTGCTGCGGAAAGGGGAGATTCCGGTGGCTCGGTACCTGCACTCCGTGTGGCCGTGGCAGATGCCCTATCTCAACCTGCGCAACCACCGGAAGATCATGGTTGTTGACGGCACCGTCGCGTTCACGGGCGGAATCAACATCTCCGACAACAACCGACTGCAGGCCGATCCGCGCCGGCCTGTTCGTGACCTTCATTTCCGGATTGAAGGACGGGTCGTGACGCAGCTGGCCGACGCGTTCGCAGACGATTGGGAATTCACGACGCGGGAAACGCTTACCGGCGATGCCTGGTTCCCAAGGCTGGATGGCCGAGGCGATGTGGATGCGCGCGCGATACTGGCCGGGCCGCACGAGCCGATCGACCGAACCCGATGGGTATTGCAAGCGGCGATTCTCGAGGCGCGTGAACATATCCGGATCCTGACCCCGTATTTCCTGCCCGACGATATTCTGGTGTCCGCCCTCCGTCTCGCAGCCATCAAGGGTGTCGAGATCGATATTGTCATTCCGGCGCGCAGCAACTTGTTCTTCGTGGACTGGGCAGTCCGCGCGCGACTGGATGAATTGCTCGACGATGGATGCCGAATCTGGCTTGGCCCTGTTCCCTTCAACCATGCCAAGCTCACGCTGGTGGATGGCGACTGGGCCCTGATCGGGTCTTCCAACTGGGACCCGAGAAGCCTGCGGTTAAACTTCGAACTCAACGTGGAATGTCGTTCCGAGGCCTTGGTCGACGGTTTGTCCGCTGTGTTCGATGCGGAACGCGATGCGTCACACCGGCTGACCATGGACGAAATCCGAAGCCGTCCGATTCTGGTGCGGTTGCGCGACGGCATTGCACGCTTGTTCGCGCCCTATCTATAGGTATCGGGATTACAGGGGGGGGTCGTGATGAGCGGAATCGAGATCGTCAGCCAGGAGTATTGGGCGGAGAAGGACGGCGTGCGTCTGTTTGTCTTTCGCAAGCGGCCCGCAGAGCTGGATGGCGAGCGCCCGGTTCTGTTTCTCGTTCACGGATCTTCACTGTGCGCCAGGACCGGGTTCGATCTCGAGGTGCCCGGCAGAAGCGGTTATTCGATGATGGACTGGTTTGCCGCGCGCGGTTTCGATGTCTGGACCATGGACCACGAGAATTACGGCCGCTCGGACCGCACCGGTTCGAACTCCGACATCCGCAGCGGTGCAAAAGATATCGCCGCGGCCGTCCCGTTTGTTGCGCGCGAAAGCGGGCAGGATGTTTTCCACTTTTTCGGCAGTTCGTCGGGCGCATTACGGGCCGGTCTGTACGCGATGGAACATCCGGAGACCGTTCGTTCCCTGACACTGGACGCGTTCGTTTGGACAGGTGAGGGTTCACCGACGCTCGCCAAGCGCCGGGAGAATTTGGAACATTTCCGCACCCATCCGACCCGCGACGTGGACCGGGCGTTCTTTCACTCAATCTTCAACCGAGACCGGCCGGGTCTGGTCGAACCGGGTGTCGCGGATGCCTTCGCGGACGCGGAGCTTCAATACGGCACGACGATGCCAACGGGCACCTACCTGGACATGTGCGAGAATCTGCCGCTCGTCGATCCGACGCGAATTGCGTGCCCTGTCTTGATGCTGCGCGGCGAGCATGACGGGATTGCGACGGAAGCCGACCTTGCGGGATTCTTTCAGAACCTGACCTCGGACGACAAACAGATGGTCGTGTTGCCTGACCAGGCGCATGTCGGGGTGTTGGGCGTCAATCGCGCGCGGTTTTTTCACGTGCTGCAAGCGTTCCTGACCCTGCCGGAGCGACAGGCCGCCGTCACAGACGCTTAGGGGTGATCAGTGGGCGCGTTCGACGCAGAAATCGACGACGTTTTCGAGCGCGGCGCGATACTGGCTGTCCGGAAGTCCGGCCAGTGCCGAGCGCGCCGTCTCCGCGTAACCGCGTGCGCGGATAAGCGTATCCGAAAGCGCGTCATGGCCGTTCAGAATTTCGATGGCGTGTTCCAGATCACCGTCCTTCTGGTCCAGCTCCTCCAGGCTCCGGCGCCAGAAATCCCGCTCCTCGTCGGATCCGCGGCGAAGCGCCAGCACCACCGGTAACGTGATTTTGCCTTCCCGGAAGTCGTCGCCGACACCCTTGCCGAAGGCCCGATCGGTCGAGGAATAGTCGAGATAGTCGTCGACCAGCTGGAACGCGATGCCGAGGTTGGCGCCGTACTGTTCCAGGGCGGTTTCGTCGGCTTCGCTGCTCTGTGCGATATGCGCGCCGACCTGACAGGCGGCGGCGAACAGCGCCGCGGTCTTCGACCGGATGACGTAGAGATAGTCTTCCTCGGTCGTGGCCGTATCGTTGGCCGTGGTGAGCTGTGCAACCTCACCCTCCGCGATCACGGCACTCGCATTTGCCAGGATGTCGAGGACCTCGAGTGAGCCACTTTCCACCATCAGTCGAAACGAGCGACTGAAGAGAAAGTCGCCGACCAGCACGCTTGCCTGATTGCCCCAAACGGCATTGGCCGTGTCGCGGCCGCGCCGCAAGTCGGATTCATCGACCACATCGTCATGCAGCAACGTGGCGGTGTGTATTAACTCCACGGACGCGGCGAGGCCGATATGCTTGTCGCCTTCGTAACCGCACATACGCGCGCTTGCGAGTGTGAGCAGGGGCCGCAGCCGCTTGCCGCCGGCGGCCACCAGGTGCCCGGCAAGTTCCGGTATCAGCGGAACGTCAGACTGCATGTGATCGACGATCAACTGATTGACCCGCGCCATGTCGGCGGCGCAAAGGTCGCGCAGCGTCTCGAGCGCATTGGGTGCGTCCGACGATTTGGTTCCTTCCAGACGGGCAACAACAGCCAAGTTGCAAACTCCAAGAATCACGATGCCGGAATGGGTTGATGCGCACCGGAATGTGTGCGCAAACGGCAGGGGGCGAGCATATGATGTTTCCTTTGAGCGTCAAGTAACGCCCAGGCGTTTTGTCGTTCATCGGCGGAGTGAACCCTTGCGCGAGTTGCTGAGAACCAACGATCAGGTAACGCTCTCACTGACGGCGGCATTGCTGAAGGATGCCGGGATCGAACATGTGGTGTTTGACAGCCATGCCGCGATCATTGAGGGCAGTATTACCGCGATCCAGAAGCGCGTGATCGTTCTGGACGAGGATTACGAGGGTGCGCGCGCGTTGTTGACCGGGGCGGAAATCCTTGAATCCGGGGATGATTCCGCGGATCGGCGCGGGTGATCGGCATGGGAGAGACAGCCGATACCCTTCTCGCAGGCCGGGTCCGGTTGGCCCAGGCCGATCAGGGTTACCGGGTGTCGGTCGATGCGGTCTTGCTGGCTGCTGCCGTCAGAATCGAGGCCGGCCAGCGGGCGCTCGACGTTGGCTGCGGTGTCGGCGGTGCGACGCTATGTCTCGCCTCGCGCGTGCCCGGTGCGATCCTCCGTGGCGTCGATCAGGACCCGCAATGTTTGGAGCGCCTTCGGCGCAACGCGGCGGCGAACGGCTTCGAAGACCAGATCGCCATTGAGGATGCCGATGTGGCAAATGGAACTCCCAGCCACCTTCGCCAGGCGTTTGACCATGTGTTTTCGAATCCGCCCTATCTGCCGGCTGCGCGCGCCGATACAAGGCCCCGTGCAAAGGCCGCGAACGCGGCAAACATCGAAACGGTGCCGCTTTCGGCGTGGCTCACATTCATGGCCGACAGCGTCGGGCCGTGCGGTGGGCTGACGCTGATCCATCGCGCGGACCGGCTGGAGGAGGTGCTGGGCGAACTCTCCAAGCATGCCGGTGCGATCCGGGTCATACCTGTTTGGCCACGCGCCGGGCAGCCCGCCAGCCGGGTCATCGTGACGGCCCGGAAGGAGGTGGCGACGCCGACGGTGCTGGACCCGGGCCTGGTCTTGCACGAAAACGATGGCAGCTTTTCCCCCGCGGCCAGGGCGATATTGGAAGACGGGGCTCCGCTCGCGCTCCCATGACAATCGAGAACGTGCTATCGGGTGTCGCCGGGCCGTGATTCACGCCGGTCCAGAGTTGTAACGATTAACGGACGCCGGGAATGTTCGGGTTTTCGCTGACCAAGCTGCTGGTCCTCGCCGTAATTGTCGGTGCGGTCGTTATCGGATTCCGCCTGTTCAATCGATCCGCCAACGGTGCATCGGGCGACGGTCGGCGTTCCGAGACTTATGACACCGAGTATGACGTGGAATCAGACAGCTATGTCGTTCGCGAGGACAAGTCTAAGGACGGATAGTCCGCCGTTCCGGTGACGACAGAATTTCGTCAGACGGAACTCCCGATAATTCGCGCACGGGTGCATATCTGCGCCTTGACCATGGGGGGGCTCGCTTCTATTTTCCCACGCGCCGACAGGCTTTGGGGCTTTACTCCGGACAATGGCGAATTTGGAACCCGATGCGGCTCGCTCAGCGGCGTCGCCGCACAGCTTTCAGGACCTGATCCTCACACTGCAGAGGTTCTGGGCGGACCAGGGCTGTGTCATCCTCCAGCCCTACGATATGGAAGTGGGGGCGGGCACGTTTCATCCCGCGACCACGCTGCGCGCGCTTGGCCCCGAGCCCTGGCGCGCCGCCTTCGTGCAGCCGTCCCGACGCCCGACCGACGGGCGCCATGGCGAGAACCCGAACCGGTTGCAGCACTACTACCAGTTCCAGGTCATCCTGAAGCCGTCTCCGCAGGACAGCCAGGAGCTCTACCTGCAAAGCCTCGCGGCCCTGGGCATCGATTCGGGCTCTCACGATATCCGGTTTGTCGAGGATGACTGGGAAAGCCCGACGCTTGGCGCGTGGGGTCTGGGCTGGGAAGTCTGGTGCGACGGCATGGAGGTGAGCCAGTTCACCTATTTCCAGCAGGTCGGCGGCTTCGACTGCGATCCGGTTTCTGTCGAGCTGACCTACGGCCTCGAACGTCTGGCGATGTATGTGCAGGGCGTCGAGAATGTCTACGATCTAGATTTCAACGGCGCCGGCACCCGCTACGGCGATGTGTTCTTGCAAGCCGAAAAGGAATTCAGCGCCTTCAACTTCGAGCATGCGAACACGGAAGCGCTGTTCCGGCACTTCTCGGATGCAGAGGCGGAATGCCAGGCGCTGATCGCGCAGGAACTGGCCTTGCCGGCCTATGACCAGTGCATCAAGGCGAGCCACACATTCAATCTTCTGGATGCGCGTGGCGTGATCTCTGTGACCGAGCGCCAGGCCTATATCCTGCGCGTGCGCGAGCTTGCGAAAAGCTGCTGTGACATGTGGCTCCGATCCCGGACGGCCGGATAAAGACGATGGCCGAACTGCTCATAGAATTTCTGTCCGAAGAAATCCCGGCGCGCATGCAGCGGCGGGCGGCAGACGATCTCGAGCGGCTTCTGACCGATGCGCTCGCGGCAGAAAATCTCGATCACGACGCGGTGGAGACGTTCACCACGCCACGGCGGCTGACGGTCCGGGTCGACGGGCTGCCGATCGAACAGCCGTCGCGCACGATCGAGCGCAAGGGACCGCGCACCGATGCGCCGGAGAAGGCCATCGAGGGTTTCGTCGGCTCGATCGCGATTGCCCTGGATGCGTGTGAGGTCCGCGAGGACAAGAAGGGTTCTTTCTATATGGCGGTATGGGAAGAGACCGGCCGACCGACGCGCGACGTGCTGCCCGGTATCATCGCCGCAATCGCGTCTGACATGCCATGGCCGAAATCCATGCGCTGGGCTGAATCGAGCTTCCGTTGGGTGCGCCCGCTTCACAGCATCCTCGCGATTCTTGATGGCGAGCCGCTGGCCGGTGAACTGGACAAGGGTGATGGTGTCCTTGCGTTTTCGAACACGACCGCGGGCCACCGGTTCATGGCGCCCGCCGACATCGCGGTGGCGGGCTTCGAGGATTATCGCGCCAAGCTGCGCGACGCGAAGGTGATCGTCGATCCGCGTGAACGCGAGGAATTGATTCGCGCGCAGATGCAGAAGGCCTGCGGGGCAGAAGGTCTCGCAGAACCTGAAGACGATGGCCTGTTTGCCGAGGTGACCGGCCTTGTCGAATGGCCGATGGTGCTCTTGGGCGATATCGATCCAACCTTCATGGAGTTGCCGCCGGAGGTCTTGGTCTCCTCCATGCGCGAGCATCAGAAGTATTTCGCCCTGAACGATTCCGGTGGCGCGATGGTGGGAAAGTTCGCCTTCGTTTCGAATATTGAGGCGAAACGGCCCGAAGCGGTGGTGGCGGGCAACGAACGTGTCCTGCGTGCGCGCCTTTCCGACGCCAAGTATTTCTGGGACCTGGATCTGGGGACCCCGCTGGAGACGATGGGTCAGTCGCTTGGCGGAATCGTTTTTCATGCCAAGCTCGGCAGTGTCGGCGACAAGATTGACCGGGTCGAGGCGCTGGCGATGTGGTTGGCGGCATCAATTGACGATGCCAACCCGCGGACGATTGCGCGTGCTGTCCGCCTGTCGAAGGCGGATCTCGTAAGCGGCATGGTCGGCGAGTTCCCCGAGCTTCAGGGCACGATGGGGCGGTACTACGCGCTTGCGCAGGGGGAACCCGAAGATATTGCCGATGCGGTTGCCCAGCATTACTCGCCGCAAGGGCCGGGGGATGCCTGCCCGACGGCGCCGGTGAGTGTCTCCGTCGCGTTGGCGGACAAGCTCGATACGCTTGCCGGTTTTTGGTCGATCGATGAGAAACCGACCGGGTCCAAGGACCCCTTCGCGCTGCGCCGCGCCGCACTGGGGGTGATCCGGATTGTGCTGGAGAACCGGATTCGGTTGAGCCTCAGAGAGGCCTTCGCCGAGGCGCGGGCCCATCTGGGATCCGAGGACCGAGACCTCGATGACGATTTGCTGCGCTTCTTCGCCGATCGCCTAAAGGTCCACCTGCGCGACGACGGGGTGCCGCATGATCATATCGAGGCGGTGTTTGAGCAGCAGACTGACGGAGACCTGTTCGGGATCGTCGATCGGGTGCGAGCGCTCGGTGCGTTTCTGTCGTCCGAGGATGGCAACAATCTGCTGGTCGCCTACCGGCGTGCGGCGAACATCGTGCGCGCCGAAGAGAAGAAGGATTCAGCCGAGTATGACGGCGCCGATTACGATGCGGTGTTGGCGGAGACAGAACCCGACGAGAAGGCTCTTTGGGACGCTCTGCAATTGGCCGAGACCGCGCTTGAGAACGATTTGAAGACAGAATCGTTTGAAACCGCGATGACAACACTTTCTGGCCTGCGCCAGCCGGTCGACAGTTTTTTCGACCGGGTCACCGTAAATGTTGACGACTCTTCCGTCAGAGGGAATCGATTGCGCCTGCTCGCGCGCATCCAAGAGGTAATGAATTATGTCGCTGACTTCTCAAAAGTCGAAGGCTGAGAAAACGACCATGACCAACGCTGACAACAAGTGGGTATACGGTTTCTCGGCGGGCTTGTCGGACGGGCGCGCGGACATGCGCAACCTGCTCGGCGGCAAGGGTGCCAATCTTGCCGAGATGAGCAATCTCGGGCTTCCGGTGCCACCTGGATTCACCATCACGACCGAGCTTTGCACCTACTATTACGATCACGACGAGACCTATCCGGACGAGTTGTCGGACCAGGTCGAGCAGGCGCTCGCCGCCGTCGAGGAGAATGTCGGGGCGAAGTTCGGCGACGTCGAGAACCCGCTGCTTGTGTCCGTGCGCTCGGGCGCGCGGGCGTCGATGCCGGGGATGATGGATACCGTCCTCAACCTGGGCCTCAACGACGCGACCGTGGCCGGGCTGGCCGAACGTTCGGGCGATGCGCGTTTCGCCTTCGACAGTCACCGGCGTTTCATCCAGATGTATAGCGATGTCGTTCTGGGCGTGGATCACTACCTGTTCGAAGAAGCACTTGAGCAGCACAAGCTCGACAACGGCCTGCTCATGGATACCGATCTGTCGGCAGAGGACTGGCAGGGCCTCGTCGTGCAGTACAAGGAAATTGTCGAGCGCGAGCTTAAAGCGCCGTTCCCCCAGGATCCACGCGAGCAGTTGTGGGGCGCTATCGGTGCCGTCTTCGGATCGTGGATGAACCAGCGCGCGATCACCTATCGGCGTTTGCATGGAATTCCGGCCGCGTGGGGCACGGCCGTCAACGTGCAGGCCATGGTCTTCGGCAATATGGGTGATGACTGCGCCACGGGCGTTGCGTTCACGCGAGATCCGTCGACCGGGGAGAACATCTTCTACGGTGAGTATCTGGTGAATGCCCAAGGCGAGGATGTTGTGGCAGGAATTCGCACGCCGCAGCACCTGACCATCGCCGGCAAGGAACGGAACGATTCGGACCTTCCGGCCATGGAAGAGGTTATGCCCGAGGTTTTCGGTCAGCTGGCCGAAGTGCGTCAGACACTGGAGGCGCACTACAAGGACATGCAGGACATCGAGTTCACCGTTCAGAACAATACGCTGTACATGCTGCAGACCCGTTCCGGAAAACGAACCGCAGGCGCAGCCGTCCGGATCGCGGTGGAGATGGTGAAAGAAGAGTTGATCAGCCAGTCGGAAGCCATATTGCGCGTGGAGGCCGGCCAGCTCGATCAACTCCTGCACCCGCGCCTCGACCCCGATGCCAGTCGCACCCTTTTGAGCAAAGGCCTGCCGGCATCACCCGGTGCTGCCTCGGGCCGAATTGTGCTGAGCGCCGACCTGGCCGAAGACATGGCGCAGAAAGGCGAGGATGTCATTTTGGTCCGGATCGAGACGAGCCCGGAAGACATTCACGGCATGCACGCCGCGCGGGGCATTCTGACGAGCCGTGGGGGCATGACCAGCCATGCCGCTGTCGTGGCGCGCGGCATGGGCCGGCCTTGTGTTTCCGGCGCCGGAGAAGTGTCGATCGACTATGAAAAAGAGCATATTCGCATTGGCGATCGGGTCCTCAAGGCCGGTGACCAGATCACGATCGATGGCGCGGCAGGGGAGATCATCGATGGCATTGTCCCGACGATCGATCCTGAACTTTCCGGAGATTTCGCAGAGCTGATGGAATGGGCCGATTCGATCCGGCGCCTGAAGGTTCGGACCAACGCCGAAACACCTGTCGATGCGCGCGCGGCGCGTGATTTCGGGGCCGAAGGCATTGGCCTTTGCCGAACCGAGCACATGTTCTTCGACCCGGCACGGATCGTTGCCGTGCGGCGCATGATCCTGGCTGACGACGTTGCCGGACGCCGTGCAGCCCTCGAGGAATTGCTGCCGTTCCAGCGGCAGGATTTCGTCGAACTGTTTCAGATCATGGGCGGATTGCCGGTAACGATTCGCCTGCTGGATCCGCCGCTGCATGAGTTCCTGCCCAAGTCGGATGAGGAGATTGCCGAGGTTGCACGTTCGGCGGGCCGTGACCCGCAGGCGATGCACGATCGCGCCATGCAGTTGCATGAATCCAACCCGATGCTGGGGCACAGGGGCTGCCGGCTGGGGATCAGCTATCCCGAGATCTATGAAATGCAGGCGCGCGCAATTTTCGAGGCGGCGTTGATTGTTGCCAAGGATGCCGACGCGGTGGTCCTGCCGGAAATCATGATCCCGTTGGCCGCCACGAAGCGCGAGCTCGATATCCTGAAGGAACGGATCGACGCCGTCGCGGCAGAGGGGTTCGACGAGAAGGGTAGGCAGATAGAGTATCAGGTCGGCACGATGATCGAACTGCCCCGGGCGGCCCTGCGCGCGGGCGAGCTTGCGGAAACGGCAGAGTTCTTCAGTTTCGGCACCAATGATCTGACGCAGACCACGTTCGGTATCAGCCGGGACGACGCGGCCAATTTCCTCACCGACTATGAGCATCAGGGCATTATTGACGGCGATCCGTTCGTCTCCATCGATGTCGATGGCGTTGGCGAGCTGGTGTCTATCGCGTCCGAGCGAGGTCGTACGACGCGTTCCGGCCTGAAGCTGGGTATCTGTGGGGAGCACGGCGGCGATCCCGCGTCGGTCAAGTTCTGCGATCGCGTGGGGCTGGATTATGTCTCCTGCTCACCCTACCGGGTGCCGATTGCCCGCCTCGCCGCGGCACAGACGGCCGTCGAGGAAGCGGACTAGCCTGGTCGTTCGCCAGGTACCCACGTTCGTGACAAAGCAAAAGCCGCGCCCTTAGGGCGCGGCTTATTCCGTTTGTATCCTTGCTGCCAGCTCTGTTCAGCGGCGACGAAATCTCCGGTCTGTTCCGGTGTCTTGGCCTCTGATTTGGAGAACAACTAGTGGACGAAGCCTGCTGCGGCCTTGCCGCGTTCTTGTTCCGCCAAACGCAGGATTTCCAGATCTGAATGGTGGCCGTATTCGAGACCCATCGTGCTACTCCTTTGCGCTTGTTGAATTTCGTGGTGCAACCGAAATAGGGTAGCAATTGTGGTTCAAAAAACAAATAGACATGCGATTATTGCATATCGTAGTTTATATTGATAACAAAAGCAGTAATATAAAGCATAATACGTTCCAGAATGGAACATATTGAATCCGCAGAAATCTAGTCCGAAAGCCTTTCCAGGCCGCTCTTTTCCGCAGTTATGCCGTCCGGGGATTCGGTCAGAGCATCCAGGCGGATGGAAACGAGCAAATGGTCGCCGCTGCGGGAGCGAATTTCGCCAACCTTCTTGTCGCCGAGCATGACCGGGCGGCCGGGGGTTTGCGATGGGCTCGTGGCGCGAAACGCGGAAAGCCGTCGTTTTACGAGGCCCCGGTATTTGGTTCGCGCCGTCAGTTCCTGGCCCATATAACAACCCTTGTCCCAATCGATACCGTTCAGGGGTTCGAAATTCGATTCGAGCAGGGTGGATTTCTCGATTTCCATGTCTCTTGAACCGTCGGGGACTTCCAGCGCGATCCGGTGCGCGTCGTAGTCTTCGAATCCGGTCTCCCGGATTTCGTGATTTTCCGCATATGCGCGCGCTTGTTGCTCGGGGCCAATGATACGGCAGCCCAGGGAGGCCAATCTCGGGTCGGTGAAGATGATCAGGTCCCCCGCATTCGACGCGGCGCCGGGGGTCTCGGATAGCCCGAGTGTCGCGGACGCATGTGCGCCGAAGACCGCGAGGACGGAAAGGTCACTGCGCGCTTCAAGCGTGACGTCGGCGCGGAGCTTGAATCGTAAAAGTCTTGAAATCAGGTCATCGGATCGCCCGGCTTCGCAATCCAGCAACAGTTCTGCTCCGGACGCGCATACAAGGAAGTCATGCAGGTACTTACCCTGCGGGGTCAGCAGCGCGCTGTAAGCGGCGGATGTGTCGGATACCCGCTCGATGTCCTGTGAAATCAGCCCCTGTAGGAAGCCTCGGCTGTCTGCGCCGCGAATGGCCACGACATAGCGGGGGAGAATCGCGAAACTGGCTGACATCTAGCTTTCCTTTTCCCAACACCGGTTACACAGGGACAGATTAGCGCGTGTGCGCGGCCAGCGAACATTAAATGGATTGAGGTGGCGGATTTGGCAAGCCGAGACGGGTGCTCTTTTTGCCTCGCAACGATTGGCGTGCTGCCGGGGACGCGCGTATAAGCCTCAACGTCATGCGAATACTTTTTGTCGGCCCCAACCGCATCGGCGACGCCGTCCTGGCGTCCGGGTTGTTGAATTTTCTGGGCAGGAATTATCCCGAGGCGCGATTCACGGTCGCCTGCGGCGTCGCTCCGGCGCCGCTGTTCGAGGAGCTGCCGGGTCTTGAACGGTTGATCGCATTCGGCAAGCAGCCGAGGGGCCGCCACTGGTGGGATCTCTGGCGGCAGGTCTCGGGTTACCGCTGGTCTTTGGTGGTCGATCTGCGCCGATCGTTGATCCCCTGGACGGTGCTCAGTGCGCGTCGTGCCATCGCGCCATCGTTGTCGGGTGATGATGACCATGCGATCGTCAGTTTTTCGCGAACACTGGGCCTCTCGGAGAATCCCCCGATCCCGCATCTTTGGGCCGGCGATACTCATCGTTCAACCGCCCTTGATCTGATACCGAAAGGTACGCGCGTTCTCGCGATTGGTCCGACCGCCAACTGGATCGGCAAGACCTGGCACGCGGAGCGGTTTGTCGAAACGATCCGACGGCTGACCGGGTTATCCGGAAACACCGACAATGCGGTATTGCCGGACGCCAAGGTGGCGATTTTCGGTGGAGAGGATGAACGTGATGCGGCCGCGCCGGTCCTTGATGCGATACCCGATGACCGGCTTATCGATCTGGTCGGGAAAATCGATTTGCCGACGGCGGGCGCTTGCCTGGCGCGCTCTGCCCTGTTCATCGGCAACGATTCCGGCCTCATGCATATGGCCGCGGCGGCGGGCATTCCGACCCTTGGCCTGTTCGGGCCGAGCCGGCCGGAGCGATACGGCCCGTGGGGCTCCTGCACCGCCTGGGTGTCGACGGAAACGCCTCTGTCCGAACTCATTGGAGCACCGGACTATGACTACCAGACGACCGGGACACTGATGGACAGCCTCGCGGTCGATACGGTGGTGAATGCGTCGGTCGCCTTGTGGCGGCGCACAGGCGGAGAGGCATCATGAGCGCGCAAGAAGCAGCGCCGCGCTTGTCAGCGCTGGTGGTTGCTCACAACGAGGAGCAGCATCTCGGCGATTGTCTGGCGACACTCGCGTTCGCAGACGAAATCGTTGTCGTTCTCGATCGCTGCACCGATGGATCGAAAGACATCGCCCTGGCCCATGGAGTGATCGTCGAGGAGGGGGCCTGGGAGATCGAAGGCGCGCGGCGTAATCTGGGGATCGATACCTGCAGCGGTGACTGGGTGCTCGAGGTCGATGCGGATGAACGCGTCTCGGCCGACTTGGCGGAAGAAATTCGCCGGACGATCGAATATGCGCCCTTCGGCCACTACCTGATTCCCTATCACAATTATGTCGGTGACCGACTGATCCGCTATGGCTGGGGGCCGGGCTGGGGCGTCTCCGCAACGGTGCGGTTGTTTGCGAAAGACCCGAGCCGTGGTTCCGCCAAACTTTGGGGCGAGCAGCGGGTCCACCCTGCGCTCGAATTATCCGGCGACTCCGGGAGCCTGACTGAGCACATGATTCACTATGTGGATCGTGACATTTCGGACATGCTTCGCCGTCTCGATCGGTATACGGACGCGCGGGCCCGAGACCTGCGTGCATCCGGCGAGATCGGATCCTTCAAGGCAAATGTCCGCCGCATCTTTTCACGTTTCTGGAAGTGCTACGTCTCCCGACGCGGCTATCGTGAAGGCCAGTATGGATTTCTGATTGCCTTGATGGCGGGCCTGTATCCCATCATCAGTTATCTCAAGGCCAATCTGGAGGACGACTGACCGTGCGATTGCTCCAGGCCATGGCGGGAGCCGAGGTCGGCGGTGCCGAGGCGTTCTTCGTGCGACTTGCGATCGCATTCGGCGCGACGGCCCTCGATCAGCGGGTTATCATCCGGCGAGACGCCGTGCGTGCGCGCGCACTTCGCAACGGCGGGGTGGATCCCGTGGAGCTACCCTTTGGCGGGCGGATGGACTTCCGAACACGGCCCGCCCTGCAACGCGAAATCGACCGCTTCAAACCCGACGTGGTTCTGAGCTGGATGAGCCGCGCCACCTGGGCGACGCCAAAGGCGCAAAAGCCAGGCGCGTACAAGCTGATCGGACGTCTCGGCGGATACTATGATCTGAAGTACTACCGGCATTGCGACTATCTCATCGGCAACACCGAGGAGATAGTCGAACATATTGCCGGGCAGGGATTTGACCGAGACAAGATCATCTACCTGCCCAATTTCGTGCATCCACCGTCTCGCCCGGCCATATCGCGTCTCGGCTTCGATACGCCCCTGGATGCACCGTTGCTCCTCGCGATGGGGCGTCTGCATGAAAACAAGGCATTCGACGTCCTTTTGCGCACGATGACGGATTTGCCCGACGCCTGGCTCTGGATTGCCGGCGAAGGGCCGGAAGCCGGTGAACTGTCCCAGCTGGCAGCAGAACTGGGTGTTGATTCACGTGTTCGGTTCCTCGGCTGGCGGGACGATTCCGACGCACTCATGCAGGCTTGTGACATCTTCGTTTGCCCGTCGCGGCAGGAACCGCTCGGCAACATCGTGCTTGAGGCCTGGGCTGCCCGGAAACCGGTGGTGGCGGCTGCCGCGTCCGGGCCGGCGGGACTGATCGGCGAAAACGAGGCGGGCGTGATCGTGCCGGTGGATGATTCCGCGGCGTTGGCCGAAGGCATTCGGACGTTGTCAAAGGATGCGGCGCTGGCCGAGCGACTTGCCGATGAAGGACATCGTCGGTTTGAAAAGAACTACACCGAACAAGCGGTCGTTGACGCCTACCTCAAATTCTTCGAGCAGGTGACCTGACGATGTGCGGAATTGCAGGTGTGATGAGCGCTGGGGGTGCCACTGTCGAGGAGGCAGTGCTGCAACGGCTTGTCGATTCACTGCGCCATCGCGGCCCGGACGGAGAGGGTGCCTATACGGCCCGTAATGTGGCACTCGGGCAGACTCGCCTGGCGATTATTGATCTGGAGACCGGTCAGCAACCGCTCTACGAGCCGGGCGGCGCCGTCCTCGTCGCCAACGGCGAAATCTACAATTATCTCGAGTTGCACGATCAGCTGGATCCCGACGCGTTCACGACGCGATCGGACTGCGAGCCCCCGTTGCACCTGTACCGGAAATACGGTCTCGACTTCGTCGATCACCTGCGCGGCATGTATGCGATCGCGCTGTACGACCCGATTGAGGGACAGCTGGTCCTGGCGCGCGATCCGTTCGGCATCAAGCCGCTCTACTATGCCCAGACAGATGCCGGCTTCGTGTTCGCCTCGGAGCCGCAAGCCCTGATCACCTCGGGCATGGTCGGGCCGACGGTCAATCCGACGGCACTGAACGAGTTGCTGCAGCTGCAGTTCACGACCGGCGCGGAGACGGTCTTTCAGTCGATCAACCGGGTGCTGCCCGGTGAGTCCGTGGTTGTGCGGGACGGACGGATCGTCGCGCGCCGCCGTCGCCAGGTCCTGCCCGACGATGGTGTGGCCGACTGGTCGGAGGAAACGGCGCTTGAACTGCTGGACAGCGCACTTCGCAACAGCGTCGAAGTGCATCAGCGTTCCGATGTTCCTTATGGGATGTTCCTGTCGGGCGGGGTCGACAGCTCGGCACTCCTGGCGCTGATGGCCGAGCTGAACGAGAATCCGGTCCAGGCCTTTACAGCGGGGTTTGTCGGCACATCGGTGCCTGACGAGCGTGCGCGGGCACGCGAACTGGCGGCGGTCACCGGCGCCGAGATGCATGATCTTGCAATCGATGCCGATACGTTCTGGCGGGAGCTGCCGCGCATCGCCGCTGCCATGGACGATCCGACCGCCGACTATGCGATGGTCCCCACATTTCTTTTGGCTGAGGCGGTCAAGCGCGAAGTCCTCAAGGTCGTCCTCACCGGCGAAGGCGGTGACGAACTGTTCGCCGGCTACGGCCGATATCGCAGTGCGATGCGGCCTTGGTGGCAGGGCGGGCGGAGAATGCGCGCGCGCGGTGTGTTCGATGGCCTCGGTGTGTTGCGAGACCAGCCGGCGGGATGGCGAGACGGGATCGCTGCAACCGAGCAGACCTCGGAGACGGAATCCCTCAGCCGTCTGCAGGCGGCACAGGCCTCTGATTGTGCCGACTGGCTGCCGAACGATCTGCTGATCAAGGTTGATCGCTGCCTGATGGCGCACGGCGTCGAGGGGCGGACACCCTTCCTCGATCCCGATGTCGCGGCGGTGGCGTTCCGGTTGCCGGACGGTTTGAAGATTCGTGACGGGCTTGGAAAATGGATCCTGCGAAAGTGGCTGGACGGTGTATTGCCCGAAGCACGTTCATTTGAACGCAAGCGCGGCTTCAGTGTACCCGTCGCGGAATGGATCGAGGCGCGGGCACAGGAAATCGCGCCTCTCGTGGCCTACCAGCCCGGCGTCCTGGAAGTGTGCGAGCCGCGCGCCGTGGAGGCGCTGTTTGCGAAGACCGGCAAGCGGCAGGGGTTTGCGGCCTGGATGCTCCTGTTCTACGCACTGTGGCACAACCACCACGTTCTGGGTGTCGGTGAAACGGACGGTGTCCGCGATTCCCTGGAACGGGGGCGAAAAGCCGCCTGAGCGATACGCTATTTGGTCAGAATCGGCGCATTTTCTGCGCGAAGTGATTCCAGTAGTTGAATGAAATTCGGAAGCTCGCCGGATGCATCCGCGACCTGGGCGGAGCGGCAGATGCCACCCCGCAACAGTCGGTCGCCGGGGCTGTCCGCAAAGCGTGATTCCCCGAAGATTGAAACGAACACGAAGCAGGTCAACGCTTCGAAGTGTGCGACGGCAAAGGTGAGGCCGTGCCGAAACTGGATCTTGGAATCGACGATCTTGATTCCGCGCTCAAGAAAGGACCGGGTCCCGGCCGTACAAGCGCCGGAGATAGGACCGGCTCTCGCTCTCCGGCCCGAATCCCCCCTGGGCCAGCGCTTCGTAGACCAAATGCCCCACTTCGATTGTCCACCGTTCCAGATATCGGCTCGGCAGGTCGATCTTCTTGCGCGCCAGGACGGGTACATCCGTGTCGGCGATTTCCATCCGTGCCTCTTACGGGAGAATGGGCCGCCAGTCGGGCAGACCGATCCTGCGCCCCTCAAGGTCGTGGACGGCGGTCGCCTGGCCGCAGGCCGAAAGCAGCAACATGAGCGACAAAACGTGAATTCGGCGCTTGGCGAATATCATGAGGTCCCGACGAGGTTGGACTCGGTGTGTTGGTGATCTTAGAGGATCGTTCGCGATGCGAGCTCGAAATCGCTGACAATTCAATCTGTTGATAAACCACAGAAGGCTGGGGATGGAGAGCGGCTGACTTCTGTCGCCGCCGGGATTATATTTTGTGCACTGCACAGTCCCGTTTTTCAAACACGCCGAACGGGTATTCAGCAATCAAGACGGCGGACCCGCGAGGCCCGTTGGATCAGAATAGGAGAGTCGGTCATGAACGCCTGCATCGTTGGTTGGGACCATCTGAAGTTCGGAAAACGCGATGACGATGTCGAAGACATGATTGTCAGCGTCGCGGCCGGAGCCATGGCCGATGCCGGCGTCGAGCCGAAGGATGTCGACGCCATCTACCTGGGAACTTTCGGTGGGGGCTTCGTGCAGCAGGAGTTTCCGGCTTCGCTGGTGTTGCAGGCCCATGAAGACCTCCGGTTCAAACCCGCAACCCATGTCGAGAATGCATGCGCGACCGGGTCCGCTGCGATCTACCAGGGCATCAATCATATCGCGGCGCGACGCGGCCGGATCGTCCTGGTGGTCGGCGTCGAGAAGATGACCGATGTCAGCGGTGAGGTGCTTGGCGGAATTCTGTCCAAGGCGTCTTATCTGCGAGAGGAATCGGCTTCCAGCTTCGCGGAGATTTTCGGGCACATCACCGATCGCTACTTCCAGGAATACGGCGACAAGTCCGACGCGCTGGCGATGATCGCAGCGAAGAATCACAAGAACGGTTGCGACAACCCCTACGCCCAGCTGCAGAAGGATCTCGGCTACGATTTCTGCCGCAACGTGTCGGACAAGAACCCGATTGTCGCCGGTCCGCTCAAGCGGACGGACTGTTCGCTGGTGTCGGATGGTGCCGCGGCGATCGTCCTGACCGATGTCGACACCGCGCTGCGCATGGACAAGGCGGTCTATTTCCGGGCTGCCCAACATGTGCAGGACTACCTGCCCATGTCGCGCCGGACCGTGATCGCCTTCGAAGGCCCGGCCACCGCATTCGCCAAGGCCTTTTCGGAAGCGGGCCTGACACTGGACGATCTCGGCTTTGCCGAAGTGCATGACTGTTTCACCAGCGCCGAACTGCTGACCTATGAGGCGCTCGGCCTGACCGAAAAAGGCCAGGGCGAGGTGGCGATCAAGGAAGGCTGGACCCACGCCGACGGGAAGTTGCCGATCAACCGGTCCGGTGGCCTGAAGTCCAAGGGTCACCCCCTGGGCGCCACGGGGCTTTCGATGCACGCCATTGCCGCCATGCAGCTCACGGGAACGGCCGGGGACCTGCAGCTCGACAATCCGAAGTTCGGCGCGGTGTTCAACATGGGTGGCTCGGCGGTGTCGAGCTATGTCTCGATCCTGGAACCGTTGCGGTAACCGCCGAGACGATGTCCCACGGGCGCAGTGATGCCGCGCGCGGGGCCCGAACTTTTGCCCGTTTTCCAGAGAGTATCCGATGAGTGAAACTTTTAAGGCGATTCAGCTGGATCAGGATGACGACGCCTTTTCGGCTGGTTTGCGCGATGTTCCCGTTGCCGACCTTCCCGAGGGGGATGTCACCGTTGCGGTCGACTATTCGACGATCAATTACAAGGACGGTCTGGTCATAAACGGGAATGTGGGTCGCCTGGTGCGCGAATTTCCCCATATCCCGGGCATCGATTTTGCCGGCACCGTCGAGCAGTCGGACAACGAGAATTTCAAGCCGGGTGATCAGGTTGTGCTCACCGGATGGCGCGTCGGTGAAATTCACTGGGGCGGTCTTGCGCAGAAGGCGCGGGTCAAGGCCGACTGGCTCGTCCCGCTCCCTGACGGTCTTTCGGCGCAACAGGCAATGGCGGTCGGCACGGCAGGTTTCACATCGATGCTTTGTGTCGATGCGCTCGAGGTACATGGATTGTCACCGGACCAGGGTGAAGTTCTTGTCACCGGTGCGGCCGGCGGTGTCGGCAGTGTTGCGGTCGCGATTCTCGCCAAACGCGGGTACACGGTGGTCGGCTCTTCGGGGCGCCGCGAGCAAGAATCCTATCTGAAGGATCTGGGCGCGGCGGAAATGATCGACCGCGTCGAACTGTCCGAGGCCGAGGTGCGGCCGCTGGAGCGTGAACGGTGGGCAGGATGTGTTGACGCAGTTGCCGGGAAAACTCTGGCAACGGTGCTTGCGCAAATGAAATATGGCGGCTCTGTTGCGGCCTGCGGCCTGGCCGGCGGCAATACGTTGGAGACCACGGTGCTCCCGTTCCTGCTGCGCGGCGTGAACATACTGGGTATCGATTCCGTCATGCAGCCCAAGGAGCACCGGCTCCGGATCTGGCAACGCATCGCCGAGGACCTGCCGCTCGACAAGCTCAACGCGATGACCAACGTGTCTTCGCTTGGAGAGGCAGAAGCGCTTGCGAAGGCGATATTGAACGGCGATGTGCGTGGGCGCGCCGTGATCGATGTCAACGCCTGACCGTTGAGCCGGGTTAAAGCCTCTCTTAACCCTCCAGCGCTAGCTTGATTCTTCACGCGAGGACCGAGATATGCGCTCGATCTGTAAAGACCACTGCCGATGGATGCCGCTGGGGGTTGCCCTGTTGGTGTCCGCGTGCGCGAATCCCTAGTCGGAATATGCGCTGGATTTCGACGAGTTCCTGTCAGCCGGCTGGCTCGAAGATCCCGCGCCGCTACCGGTCACGCTGATTTACTATTACGGCACGATCGGTGCGCCCGACTCTTATAAAACGCCCCAGGAGGGGCAGGGCAATCGCCTGCAGGCTTTCGAGGGACCGCCCCCGCGTATCGCGGATGACCGCTAAATTCTCCACCCGACTTGAAACATAAGTGAAATTGTGGCGCTTTGGACGCTCGGCACTATGAGCCGTTGCGAAGCGGAGCATTATGTGGAGCGTCGGATGGTGGTCAGAAGTTTTCTGGGACGTGCTGCAATCATGCTGGCGGTGGCCGTCTATGCGGCACCGACGCTCGCGCAATCCGTTGCGCCCGCGGGATATTCCGACACTCTCAGATGGTATCACCGGCAAGCCGCTGCGGGTGATGCACGTGCTCAATTCTTGCTGGGCATCAAGTACGAAACCGGCACGGATGTGGAGCGGGATCTGGCGCGCGCTGCCGAGCTGTATGAGCGCGCGGCGCGGCAGGGATTAGCGGATGCCCAGTTCAAGTACGCAACGATGCTGCAGACAGGACGCGGTCACGCGCATGATATCACGGGTGCGGAGACCTGGTACCGCGCGGCGGCGTTGCGCGACCATGCCCCGGCGCAATTCAATTTGGGTGTCATGCTGATTAACAAAGCGCAATCCGATGACGATTCTGCGGAGGGGTTGTCATGGCTTATCCGGTCTTCACGCACCGGGTTGGCGCCGGCGCGAGCGTTGGTCGAAAAGCTGACGGATATCCATTCCGAAGATATTGTTCGAAGTGCCCGAACGCTTGCCGAATTACCCCTCGCTGACGTATCCAACGAACGCTAGACAATCGGTAACGTCGGGGTCGCGCCTTGGAGGCCGTGCCGGTGTTTTCAGGCGATTGTCACGAGAGGCAGATGCGTATCAATCGTTGGACACTACTGCTGACCGGCCTCGTGGTTCTGGTCGCTGGTTTCCTGCTGTTTCGCTCCGATCCCGATGAGCAGAGGCATACCGGCCCGGCGCCTGAAACCGCCCGGCAAGACACTGAAATTCCTGCTCCGCCGGAGGCGGACGGACCGCCCGACGAAGCAGCGCCGAGCGAGCCGGTTCCGGATACGGGCTTGGTAAGGCCCGAACTCGAGCTGGACGGTGACGCCGAGCCGGTTGTCCTCGTCGATTCCTTTTCTCCGTCCGAACAAATGCCACTTACCACGTGGTCGATGGTCCAAACATCGGTTGGCCATTTCGATGTCCTAAGGATCGCCAACCTACCGGCCGGTGGTGGCCCTGTGCCCGCGAATACCTTGATGGCGGCGCACGGATGGGCTGGTGACCCCGGACTGGGCTTGCGTATTTCCGACGTGTTGTTGGCAAGGTGCAACAGAATAGTCGCGCGAGCGCAGGTGACCGTCGACCGTTCGGATGTTGCCGAGGGGGTTCACCCCAATTTGTTAAGGTCCGGTTGGGCGGCGCAGATCTATGCCGGTGACTTGCCGTCTTGCGCGGACAATCGCATTTCCGCCTGGGCTGTTATTCCCGGTGTGCCCGCTCGTTTGGCGCCGCTGATTGGTTCGCACTCCGTGGAGGTCGAACCAGACGGTGACAGCACCCGGCGCCGCGTGTCGGCACAGATAAACCTGGACCCCTATAACTACCCGCCGCCGCCGTTAAGGTCGATCGAGCTGCGCGCCAGTCGCGCGAATATGCGGCGTTGCGGGAGCACAGCTTGTCCCGTTGTGGCACAAGTGGATAGCGGAATCCGGGAAGGACAGATCCTTGAACGACACGATGAGTGGTCACTGGTGTCGATAGAGGGCCGGGCTGGATGGATTTTCAACGAACTCTATCGGGTCGGCGAGTAGTGGTTTTCCCGGTGGATACTTGAGCGCTTCTTCTTTAGTTGGAACGGGCGCAACTAATTCTGGGTGTCGGGGTCATGCGGACGGTCTTTGTTCACGTCATCGCGGTACTGCTGGTGATCACCTATACCAACATGTTTGTTGCCTGGCGTTTTATCGGTCAGCAGTTTGGCAGGGGGGTTGTCGATGCCCTGCCGTTCATCGTCGTCGGCGTTGCGTTTGTGCTGATCGCGGTGTTCCTGGCGCTGCAATTGCGACGCGGCGGAATGACGATCGCCTGGCCCTGGTTGGTCGCAGCGGTCGCAATGGTGCTGGTCGGCCTCGGATCAACCGACCCGATATATGCGGCTAAGCGCATCCACGTACCGCAGTATGCTCTTCTGGGTCTCGTCGTTTGGTTTTCCATCAAATCGGCCGACCAGACGCCGCGCACGCTGTTCCTAGTGATACTTGCAGGCGCGCTGTACGGCGTTCATGACGAGTTTCTGCAGGGAATTCACCCGCAGCGCTCGTTCGGTATCCGCGATATGCTCACCGACGTTTGTGGCGTCCTGGCCGGCGTGTTCTTTGTTCGCGCAATCGCGAAAGTTCCCACGCGAAAAAAGCCGGAGGCCGGCATCGGGAAAGTGGATTACGGCCTGGTCGGCATTGTTTCGACAGTTATTGTCGGTGTGGTCCTCCTGGCGTTTGCGGGTGTCGCCTTCCGCTTCGACCTTATTCCCTACTGGTCGGTCCTGCCCGTATTAGCCGCGGCAGTTACCGTTGCGCTCTGGGCGGAGCGACAGGACGAACCGGGCGATCGTGCGGCCATTCGTGCGATCAGCGCAATTTGCATGTTGTTTGCTATCTACCCTTTGGTGATCAATGTTGCGCTCCTTGACTTTGCCTAGCATTGCGCTTCTCGTCGCGCTGGCGATGGCCGCGGCCTATGACCTGGTGCGCGAGCGGCCACTCAACGTCATCTTGCTCACGGTCGAGAGCTGGCGCGCGGATTCGGTGCTCGAGGAGCATATGCCGCATCTGCTGCTCGAATCCGGTCCGCACGGCCTGCAATTTACCAATCATCGAACCGTGTCCGCCTGGACCGCACCCAATACGATCGCGCTTCTGAGCGGCTTCTCTCCGTTCGAACAGAACGCCCATACGCGGGGCTATTCGATTCCGGCGGAGTTGGACACAGTGTCCGAGCAGTTTGCGCGTGGCGGATGGCAAGTAACGGGTCTGCAGTCGTTCATGCTGATCGACCTGTTCAAGAATCTCGGTCTGGAGATTGATTCCGGTGCCGATATCAAACACTGGCTCGCGAGCCGGGCGCGCGATCGTCAACCTTTCTATCTCTGGTACCACTACCTGCCGACGCACCTGCCTTATCAGCGGCAATTCGGGTCCCACGAAGGTCTTTATGTTCCGCCGGCCGACGAGGTGGAAAGTGATCCGGCTCTGGCATCGCGGATCGAGGCTGTCGCCACCAAGCCTGTCATTCCTGCCGGATCCGTGGAGTTTGAGGCATCCGACCGGCGTTGGGTTGAATCCGAGTATCTGGGCGGTGTTCGAGATTTCGACGAATGGTTTGCCGAGTTCTGGCGGTTCTATCGGCGTATCGGGTTGGACGGGAACACGATCCTTGTGGTCACCGCAGATCACGGCGAGGAGCTTCTCGAACGCGGCAATGTGGGGCATGCCTCGACCACGCACGTCGGTCACCTTCACGAGGAAATCGTCAGGGTGCCGCTCTTCATCTGGATGCCGAAGGATCTCCTCGATGTTCCGCCGGGCTCCGTGTTTGAACACCAGACCGATCACGCGATGATTGCTGGCATGCTTAAACGGCTGGTCGGTCTGGAGGATGCCGGTTCGCCTCGGTCTTCCGGCGGAAAACCGGATTGGCTCCCACCATCCGATGATGTCTGGTTCGCATTGACCTCAGCCGCCGGTTTCGCCGAACCGGATCCAGAGCGCGTGAACCGATTCGTGGCGGCTGCCAGCAAGGGGTCGGCCAAGGTGCAGGTGGAGGTAGATGATGGTCAGATCGTCGGCGTTGCGGGATGGAACCTGCGTGACGATCCGGGTGAGGTGTCGCCCGTGCCTGCCCCCGATGAGACATTTCAGCAATTGCTCGCGCTGCTCGAAGACAAGATTGCCAGTCTGCCAAAACGGGAGAGTGACCGAGACGAGACGAATGTCGGAACCGATGCGTTGGCACCGCGTTGGGAGCACCCGCGGATCGTTGGTCAGGTTCGATACGCCGATATCGCTGGTGAGGCTTATCTTCAGTGGAGCGGCGATGCGGATGCCAGCCATATACTGGAGTACGAGGCTGGATCGGGTTTCCTGACCCTCGATGGCACGATAGAAGTCGACGGGACCCGATACGATTTCGGAGAGATCGGGAAATCCTACTGGTCCACGTGGATCGTCCCCTATCGGCAGGTCCGCTTCCGGGTGCGACCGCGCGGGGGGGGACAATGGAGCGAGTGGCTCGAGCTGGAGTTCGCGAAATGACGTCCCTCGATTCTGTCCGTCTACCGGCGATTGTCGGTGTTGCGGCCATCCTTGTTGCGCTTGGTCTCTATACGGTTGGGGCGTTCCAATCCTCGCTGTTGTCCGAGGAGATTGCCGAGCGCAAAGCATACATTGCACGGCACACACCACTGGATCGCGCCGAACGGCGCGCAAAGGCGTATTGGAAACGCTATCCCGATGTGGCCGCGCATCCATTCTTTGGCGAAAACGGCGTGCAAGGCATCTATGGGCCGCTGGTTCATTTCGACCGTCACGGTCGGTCAGAAGGTCGTTTATGGGATCGCTAGACGAGGATACGGCGGTCCGCAACGTGCCGATGTTTGGAGGGTTGGTGCTGCTGGCAGGCGCAATGCTGGCGGCGCTGTCGGTCTTTACCGCATTGCTGCCGGTCGATCTCGGCGTCTGGCCCAGGTTCGAGCCCGGTGCGATGGCTCTGTATTTTTCCGCCGCGATCTGCGGAATCGGGCTGCTTCTGGTTTGGCGCGAGGATAAATCATGCGTTGAACAGGCCGTGTCTCATCCGTTCGTTCTGGCGGCCCTGTTCGTATTTCTTCTCAGCATCGCTCTCGCGCCGACATCGGACTATCCGTGGCTTTCGATTCTCGGATATCCACTGATCGGCGAAGGCGCAATGCGGTTCGCGGCGATGGCCGTTTTGTTTGCTGCGGCGATGGTCCTACGCCAGGACCGTCGCCTGCTGTTCTGGTTGCTTGCCACATTGCTGGTGGCCTCGATCGGGGCGTCGCTGGCGTTCCACACCTGGGCACGTTCCGGATTTGTCAGCCTGGATGTGCTTGGCATCACCGTCGTTTCGGCTTGGATCGCTGCCTGGTATCTCGTCCCCGAACGGCACCGTCGGTGGAGGCCGATCGCATCGCTCAACGCCATACTTCCGGTCTTGATTTTCTCAGCGAACCTCACGGCGATCGTGATGATTGTCGTCGTTGCGCTGCCGGTCATGTTGCTGGTGCGACTGCTCCTTCAACGCTTCGGGGTTTCTCTCAATCACGTACGCGCGATGGTCGTCGCGGCACTTTTTGCGTCTCCGTTTGTGGGGTTTGGTGCCGTCTGGCTTATTCCGGAAATCACAGACTTTCTGCCGTCGGTTACCTCGCGGAAATACAATTTCCAGGTTCTGTTGGCGGCCCTGCAGGATGACCCGACAATCATTCTGTGGGGCACCGGCTGGGGAGAAATCTCCATGGTCACGGACCGTTTTCGCACATTCAGTGATGCGATTCTGTGGGACGGCAGCTGGGATGGCTACGAACGCGATATTCCGCACACACACAACTGGTTCCTGGAGGCCCTGTTCGGGGCCGGCTTGCTGGCAGGTCTTGGCACCATGGCAATGCTTGCCGCCCCAATCGTGAACGTCGAGGCGTCCCGGCTGATGCCGGCGATCTTTGCCACGTTTCTGTTTGCCGGTTTCACCATGATGTGGCCGCAGGTCGCGATGACCGTTGGCATGGTGGCGTTGTCGATCGGTGTTTGCAGTGGACAGCCTGCATTGCCGCGCCTGCAGATGCGAACCGGACGCCCCGTCGTGTTGGGGTTGCCGGTGATTGTTGCCATTCTCTTGTCGACGGGCTCCTGGCTGGTGGACGAGGGGACCTCCTATCGCCGGCAGATCGTGGACGTGCGTACGGTTGGTCCAGGTAGCCCGCACTCCTGTGCCCTGCATTCCAACAGCCCGGTATACGGTGATCTGGACCTGACCCAAGGCTTCGTTCAGACCTATCGGGCGGTGTTCCGTGATTCCCAAAGTGAGATTGAAATACCGCTCGACGATCTAAGGCTCGTTGATGCCTACCTGTGTTCGATGGGCCGGCGCCAGGCAAGCAGCGAATCTCCGTCGCTCTATCTGGCGCTGGAATCTTTCCGGTCCCAGGTATCGAGTGATTCCATTCCGGTTTGGTTGCGTCAGAGATATCAGGCTTCGCTGGAAGGATGGCATGTCGGGTTGACCCAGCTGTTGAATGTCGCACCCAAGCGCAAGGATATGACGACCGGTTTCTTCCTCCATCACATGGGATCTGGGAACTGGCGCACGGTCGAATCTCTCGCCAGGGCTCTTGTTGCGTCGGATCCGCGTGACCCTATCGGTCATTGGTTTCTTGGATTGTCGCTGGCTGTGAAGGGGGATCGGGGCTCGCAGGCCGAATCGGACCAGCTGTTGCGAAGGTCTCTCGAGCTTGGAATCGAGAAAATCTTGCCTGTGTCGTCGGATTTCCGGAAGCAGCTTCTGAAAAAGCAGGCGGAATAGTGCGGAAACTGGCGCAGCGAGTGTTATTGTCAACACATTGTTAACACGTGTGATAAAAATACAACACAATGTCGGGTAACTTTCTGGTATTTACTATTTTAATTGGTGTCATCAGAATATCTGCTAAATTACGGCAGCTAAGAAGCACGTTGGGAGTCGGTAGCATGAATGTTCGTGAACATTTGTTTGCGGGGGCGTTAGTTGGATTTATAAGCGTTTTTGCGCTTTCTCCGGCGTACGCAAATCCTGCAGTCGAAAAGGCGGCGACGGGTACGACTCTTTCGGCTGCGCAAGTCAATCAGGTTGTTGCAATTGTGGATTCGCTGACGGCCATCACCGGTTCCGTCTCGCAGTCAACGATTTCAGGGATTATTTCCTCCATTTTGAACACCTCTACGAGTTCGCTTGATAAGCGACCAGTGTTCCAGTTCGATCGGGAAGGCTTCCAGACAACAGATTCGGGCGCATCGGCTGGCGGCGCTGATGGCAAGCTGGCGATGTGGGTGAATGGTGGCTACTCGACATTCGATGAAGATCAGGCCGCGATCGATTCAGATGGCGACACCTTCTCGTTGGCGGTTGGTGGAGACTGGAAATTCTCTGACCGGCTTACGGCGGGCGTTTCATTGGCTTACTCCAATTCCGATGTCACAACGACCTTCAACGACGGCAACGTGGACACTACCGGGTATACCGTCGCGCCTTACTTTGTCGCGATCCTCGGCAGGAACCAAAACGTGTTGCTTGATGGTATGGTCGGCTACACAATGAACGACAACGACGCGGATCGTGCCACCAACACCATCACATCGAGTTATGACTCGGGTGGTTGGCTGGCGAACGCCAACGTCACATACCTACTGACGCGCGGCCGGTTCATCGTCCAGCCGAAGATTGGCTTACTTTGGTCGGACACCACGACAGATGGCTACACGGAAAGCGGTGGATTAGTTGTCGCGGAAACCGACAGCCAGTTGGGTCGTCTGAGCGTGGGTGGTCGCGTCGACTACGTGCTTAGTGAGAAATTTGTCCCATACATATCGCTGCAAGGTGAGTACGACTTTGAATCCGAGGATTACTCTTCCTTTACGGGTGCAAACCGGCCTTCTCAGGAAGATACGGGCGCGACTTTGGGCGTTGGTGCTTCGTTGCAGTTCTCCGATAGGACTTCGGGCAGCATCGGTGCCACGACCGCGCTCGGTCGTGACGATTATTCGGCCTACACACTGTCTGGTACACTCCGGTTTAGCTTCTAGAATGGCGAGATATATGCGCCGAAAGGCCCGCCCCTCAGGGCGGGCCTTTTTCGTTACAGCTATCTTCGCCATTGCATTGACGGGCTGCGAAGCGGTTACGGATGTCCTCAGCGAGCGTGTCGATATCGCTAACCGGGTGGCGGCGGGCGGCCGTCTCGACAAATTTTTCGTCGATACTGGACAGTTTGAACTGATCGGTTACAAGCGGTTCGGAAGCACGAGCGCGCCAGAAGTCTCGGTCTATATTGAGGGCGACGGTCTCGCATTCCTCAGCCGCGATGTCGTGTCCAGGGACCCTACGCCGCGCGATCCGGTCTCGCTCAGGCTTGCCGTTCAGGATCCGTCGTCCAACGTTGCCTACCTCGCCCGTCCCTGCCAGTACCAGAGCCCCGACCGGTTGGCCAAGTGCAGCTTCGCGTACTGGACACGGGCGCGCTTCGCGCCAGAGGTCGTGAAAGAGACCAACACCGCCGTGGATGCCATCGTCAAGGCGTCGGGAGCGCAGAGCGTTCGTCTGATAGGCTATTCCGGGGGGGGCGTACTGGCGGCTCTGGTGGCGTCACGACGTAGTGATGTCTCGATGTTCGTGACGCTTGCCTCACCCCTCGACCATGTTACCTGGACTCGCTTGAAAAGGATTACACCGCTCGAACGTTCGGACAATCCGATCGATGTCAGTGACCGCACAACGTCCATTCGCCAGATACATTTCATTGCCGGGGATGATGATGTCGTGCCTCCCGAGGCGGTGGAACGATTCGCGGCGCGTGTGCGGGAAAAGGGCGGAAATGCCAAGGTGGTCATGATACCGGATATCGACCATCGTTGCTGCTGGCAACGGCGCTGGCCGACCCTGTATGCCACCTGGCTGAAGTAGCATGACCGGACCTGCCCGAATCCAATCGAAGACGAAGGGCCACGGTGGGGATCGGGAATATCTCCGCGATTTTCGGTCCCTGTCGGTCTCGGTTGTCATCGTCAATTTCAACACCGGTCCGCTTCTGACCGATGTCGTGAGAACAGTCCTGACGCAGACCTTGCCGCCTCTCGAATGCATCATCGTGGACAATGCCTCGACGGATGGCAGCATCGATCATCTTCGTGGCGAGATTGACGACGACCGAGTCGTGGTCTTGCAAATGGAAACCAACCTCGGTTTCGCCAGCGGCTGCAATCGGGGAATTACCGAAAGCACCGGGACCCAGATTCTGCTTTTGAACCCGGATTGTTTTCTGGAACCTGACACGCTCGAGTTATTGCTCGCGGAATTATCCGCAAACGATGCGGCCGGAGCAGCAGGACCGCTGATCCTGAACATGGACGGTACGGAGCAGCGCGGGTGCCGCCGGGAAATTCCCACGCCATGGCAGATTTTCTGTGTCGGGGTCGGCCTGCACCGCATGATGCCCAGGCATCCCAGGTTCCGGAGTTTCAATTCCACAGGGGAGGAGCTTCCGGACAAGACAGTACGTGTCCAGAGCATATCCGGTTCTTGCATGCTGATTCCCCGCCGTGTCGTGAACCTCGTCGGGCTCCTCGACGAACGCTATTTCATGCATTTCGAGGATCTCGACTGGTGCATGCGCGTCGGTGCAGCTGGGCAGTGTGTCCTGTTCGTTCCCAACGCGATTGCGCACCATGTCGGCGGGGTCAGCGGGCGCGACCGGGCCTATCGCGTGGAAATGCACAAGCACACCTCGCTGATACGCTTTGTACGGGCGAACTTCGCGCAGTATTATCCATCGGCGTTTATCGTGCTGGTGTCGTTCGTCGTCTATGCGCGCTGGCTGACCCTGGTCCTGCGCATGGCGACCTGGGGAAAATCACGAAATCGCAATGGATGGTACAGTCTGTTTGTGGACGCCGATGAAGATGGCGCAGGAGGCGTAGATCCCCAACGCGATTGACAGCCCGCGACCGAACACGTCCGAGTGGGGCAAGCTGACCCGGCTTGCCTGGCATGCCGGGTGGTATCGCTACAATCCGACCACCTGGCGCGGGCCTGTCTTGCTATTGGTGTCGATCCTGGATGTCGCCTTATATGCGCTGGCTATCACGATGGTGATGGTGGCGATCTTCAAGTTCTCGGGAACCGAACGGTTTCTGCCGATGCTGATAGGACTTGTCGCGCTTCGATGGTCCGTTGGCTGTGCGATCCAGGCCTCGCGGGTGGCGCAATTCCGAAACGTTTCCGGCCCGTTCTACCGGCGTTCGTTCCTGGCCACGATGCTGCTGGCGATGGGGCCTTCGACGGTCGTCTTCGTGATATCCATCCTGCTCGTGTCGGGTTTCGTCGTTGTGGTGCACGGTTCTCCGCCGGAGGTCCTGCACATGGCGAAATGGGGCGGGTTCTCGATTCTCGTCCAGCTGACCTGGAACGCGCTCCTGGTGTTTCTGATCATCTATGCCCGGACCCAAAGGCAGCTGGTGTCGGAGGTGCCGATCCTGTTTGCGTTCGTCCTGTTGTTGATCCTTTCACCGGTCGCGTATCAGTTCAGCGATATACCGCCGGCCGCGAGTAGCTTGCTCACGAGCCTCAATCCCGCCTCCCATCTCATCGCTGCCTACCAGAACTCGCTCTGGTACATCGTACCCGTCAGCCTGGAAATCCTTCCCATGTCGGCGGTCGTTGCCGTCAGCATTCTGGTTGTGCTGTCCGGGGTCCTGAGGGGGGCTCCGGCGGATGAAGCCCCGCAGAATGATCCAGATACCCGTCACCTGACCTGGGACGGCCGCACCTGGTACCGAAGCGACGGCGCCGGCGTGCCCGACGATGCGGTGTTTTTCCGGCCATGGCGTGGCGAGCTGCCCTGGGTGAACGGCCGGAACATCCTGCTATTGCTAAATCCGTATCGCCGGCGGCTGCGCGATGGCGTCGGCCTGTTCGATGCCTTCTCGACAAGCGCGGAGCCCGAGACGTTGCTGGAGTCGCCCATTCAGATCTATGCTGAGATGGCACGGGACCGGCTGTGTATTGTCGCGGCATTGAGCCATCGGGGCCGACCGATCGTCCTCGACGGGCTCCTCGATTCCGGTGATGTGCAGAATGTCCGCCGGTTTTGCAATGCGGTTACCGATCTGAGGCGGGACGCGGGCAGTATTACGATCATCTCCCGCCGTGACGAGATTTCGCGGGCGTTGATCGGCTTCATTCGGCAGAGCCCGGCGGCGGAGCCGGGCTCGAATGTCACGACAATCACCCGAATCGCATAGCCGACCAGTCCGGTTTGCTGTGCTGAATCGAGATGCTCTTCGGAAACTGTTTGTAGATGCGATTTCTTTGTCCCACATGCCGTGAACCCTTGAACAAGTTGCCGTCGAACCGGGTCGCCTGCGCGGATCATGGCGAGTTCGGTTCGGTCGAGGAAAATGGCCTGGTCGTGTTCGACGGGTGTTTCGATGAACACAGCTTCTTCGACACCCAGGCCATGGAGCGGCTGGACCGATACTACGCGCATGTGGGGCCGGAGGAGTTCGAGGACATCCTCGCCCGCAAGGAACTCTGGGAGATGGATATCGGGAACAAGTGGGTCGGTATCACCGAGAAGTACTGGTGGGAAAAGTATACGGGCCGGATTAGAGGCCGCCGGGTCCTGGAGATCGGGTGTGGGGTGAACTACATAACCTCGTATCTCTTGCGCAGCGGGAATGACGTCCTGTCGTTCGACATATGCAAGGCCAGCATCGATTACCAGTCGAAGCTGCTCGAGCAGACGGGGGTTGCGCGCGACAGGCTGACGGTGGCGGTTGCCAATGCCGAGCAGGTGGAACTGCCGGGCGAGTTCGACTATGTGGACATCAACAATGTGCTGCATCACATCTATGATAAGCGCGCCGCGTTAGAACGGGCCTTCCGTGCCCTCAAGCCCGGCGGACAGGTCCTGATCGTCGAGCCGAACTATTTCTACCCGCTGCGCTGGATCATCGAGACGGACCTGTTCGATCCGTTCAACTTCCTGAAGTGTTACTTCGTCCGTAATTCCCTGATGGAGAAGGACGAAAAGGCGATCGTCTTCAGCGAATTGCGGGTGCTTCTGCAGGAGGTCGGTTTCGAAATCGAGGTGGATGAGAAGGACCGGAACTTCTTCGGGAGCTTCGTTCTGCGCTTGCTCAGGGACGGCACTTGGATGGCGCGGTTGGTCTTCTGGTTGGACCAAAAGGTCTTCGGGCGGGTGATCCCGCGCTACTTTGCACCGTTCGAGTATATCGTCGCGCGCCGGTCGGCCTAGCACCGCCGGTAGCGGGAAAGGCACGCGTCAGGCGCTACGCCGGTTGGTGTAGATCAACTTCAGGGCGCCATTCACCTTCGACTTGAACTCGATCCACGACCGTGTCTGACGCGCGCTACGCATGATGTAGTTCGGCCGGAAGTAGAACCGCCGATAGGCACGCTTCTGGAGCCGGACGAGGGTCGCCAGATCCATATGTTCGTCCCAGTGATCGACGATGAAGTCCTTGCTGGGATTGGTGGCAAATTCCTGCCAGCGCCCAGGGGGGATGACACCCTGTTCGACGGCGTTGTCGTACATCTCGGTGTTTGGGTAGAGCTTCAGGACCGAGATCTGAGCGTAATCGGGATCCAGATCCATCAGGAAGTTGACGCTGCGCTCGATGTCGAACGGCGTTTTCTCGAACGGGTGCCCGATGATGTAGTCGGCGACGGTCAGGATTCCCAGCTCGCGACACCATTCGAAGGCGTTGCGGACCTTCGTGGTGTTGGTGCCCTTGCGCAAGGCTCGCAGGCCTTCGTCCGTGCCGGTTTCGACGCCGAACGAAATCATCCGAAGACCCGATGCCTTGGCGCGTACGAGCATCTCCCGTGACACGGTGTTCACCCGCCCGCGGAAATCCCAATCGACCTTTACACCACGGCTGTCCATCTCGTCGCAAAGCTGGATCACCTTGTCGGCGGTGATGTTGAACAGGTCGTCGTAGAATCGGAACTCGGTATAGCCCATCTCGAGACAGGCTTCGATCTCGTCGACCACGGCCTTGGGCGAGCGTTCGCGATAGCTTTTAATGGGTACGTCGCAGAAGGTGCACAGGTAAGGGCAGCCACGTGAACTCAGGATCGTCGCGAGATCGTCCGTTACCCCCAGGATGTTCTGGTAGCGCAGATGCCGGATGTACTTGCGGTTGACCATCGGCAATTGCTCGATGTCTTCGACATAGGCTGCCGGAACAGTTACCCGCGCGAGGAACCGTTTGTCGCGCGTTGGGTTCGCCAGATACTTCTGGATCGACTGGTTGGTATAGACGCCGCGGATATGCTGGAAATCTTCGCCCTTCGCGAGGCATTCCACCAGTTCGGTAAACACCTCCTCGCCTTCGCCAACGACGATTGTGTCGAACTCAGGAAGTTCTGCCGCTTCCTTGGGATAGGCAATCGGATGATGGCCGCCGAGCGTCAGGTGTACGTTCGGTATGATCTCACGCGCTAGGCGCGCGGTCAGCACGACGTCCATCAGGCAAACGGTGAAGCTGGTGATCCCGACGACGTCGGGTTGAATCTCCTCGATGCGTTGGCGCAGCCTCGGATAGGACATCCGCTCCGCGATACAGTCGATGAAAAAGCACTCGTGGTCCGTCTTTTCCTCGAGATGGGACAGGACGTAAAGCGCACCAAGGGGCGGGAAATCGCCAAAGGCGTCCGCTTCGAGGAATTCGTCCCCGTGCTCGTCGGGGTTCTCGATTACGGTGTTTTCAGCTGGTGGATTGATGAGCAAAACGCGCATCAGATTTTCTCCAGATACCAAGGACGCTACGCCCAAGATTGTATCCAAGGACTTTGTCAAACCTTCTTGAAATGGGGACTAACACCCTATCCCAAAAAGAAACTTGTCCCGGATTTGGGCTCCCAGACTGCAATATAGTCTTGTTCGCAAGAGAGGCCAATAGTCCAAATGTGTCAAGATATTGGAGCGCGACCTGCGACGATGGCTGTGGCGCAATGGCGGCGAGAGAGGCCTTGTTGTAGCGCCTGAAATGGCCCACGGCTTGGTCGAATTCGGACATGAGCCATTGATGTGCTGGTGCCAAGACGATCAGGTTTCCGCTAATTTCAAGGCATTCCCATGCGCGGGTCAGCTCCTCGCGGTCTTCCTCGATATGCTCGATGACATCGATATAGATGATGGTGTCGTAGAGATCTGCCTCGCCGATATCGCTGATTGTTCCTGTGACGACCCGAACCTCTTGAGGACCGGCGCTTTCCACGGATATCTGGCCAGCCAGGACGGGGTCGGGTTCGAGGCAGGTCCAGTGTTCCACGCTATCTGAGATGAGGTGTCCGGTGGTGCCGCCCAACCCGGCGCCGACTTCCAGGACGCGACGACCGACATGCGGTCGAATACGGGTGCCCAGATAGGATTTCCAGTTTTTGGCACTGGCGAAGAGCTCGAGCTCCGTACCGATATAGGTGGCGTCGGACGCCTCAGTCATCGCCGTACAAGGTAAGGTTCTGCCGCACATAGATATGTGCATGAACGGCGGGAACCATTTGCATCAGCCCGCGGGTCTGCAGCGCCGACAGGCTGGTGCTGATGAACAGGATGATGATCTGCAACGCGATCAGGATCAGGAAACCGACCATCGATGACGCCCAACCTGGGGCCAGCCCCGTACCGAATATGCGCAACCCGATGATGACCGCGATGGCGACACACGCCGAGCCCATGAGCAGGAACGACATCCGCACGGCGACGGAGTCCGCGAACACGGCGATGGCGCGCAGGCCGTGAATGGCCAGGCTGGTGAAATTCATCTGCGAGCGGCCGTGGTAGCGCGATTGCCTGTGTATGGGCACGAGCTCCAGCGGAAGCTTGGAAGACAGGATCGTTGCGGGCAGGCTGTTCCAGAGGTTGGACATGAAGGTCAGGCGGTCCAGATGGGCGCGCGGGATGACGCAGAAATTGCCGAACGAATAGGTGTGGCCGGTCAGCAGCCGAAACACGTTCTGGAAAACGCGATAGGACAGCTTGAACAGCAGCGATTCCCGGCGGCTGGCCCGCTGTGCGAGGACGATGTGTTTCTCGCTGTTTCCCGCCGCCTGCAGCAGGGCGGGAATGTCGCCCGGATTGTCCTCGCCGTCCGCATCCATCACCACGACGTTCGCGTACTCGCCATCCTTCGTCAGTTCGGCCAGGCCGACGGCGAGCGCCTGCTGGTGCCCGAGATTGCAGGCGAGGTCGATCAAACGGACGCTCTCGATGCTTCGCAGGCTGCCGGCCGCGACGAAATCGTCGGGCACCGGATCCGTCGAGCCGTCGTTCACGAATGTCACCGCGACGGTGATCCCGGCGTCGTGAAATGCCTGATCGATATTGACCAGCATTTTCTGCGCCGATGCCCAGTCATTGAAGACCGGCAGGAGCACCATTGTCTTGTTGGCGGCCATCGTGCCGCTCCTTGGTGAACCAATGGATATTCGACTGTATACTACATGCGCAACGCGAACCGAATGTATACCGTTGCAACCGGTTCGGCCTATACTGGATGTACGTCCGGGACACTGTTTCGGCCCACCGACCCACCGGCGCACAGTGGCAGATGTAATTGCTAAGGCCCGAACCGGGTGATAACAGCCGAAACCCATCGTTTCCCGCGCGTCCGGGGCCTCTCTCCGGGCCAGGTCGGCGGACCATCAAAGAAGGCAGCCCTGTGAAAGTTCGATACTCGCCTCTGCCACAACAGTATGAAGCGCCGGATGAGATCATCGCGGAAATCCGCGATGTCGTGGCCCAAGGCGCCTATACCCTCGGGCCTGCCGTCGGTGAGTTCGAGGACATGTTCGCGGACCTGGTTGGCGCGCGGCACGCGATCGGTGTGGGTACGGGGACGGATTCTTTGAAGTTGCCGCTGCGCGCCCTTGATATCGGCCATGGCGACGAAATCATCACCTGTGCGAATACGTTTATCGCAACGGTTGGCGCGATCGCGGAAGTGGGCGCTGCGCCGGTGTTCGTGGATTGCACCGACACATTCTGTCTCGACGTCGACCAGGTCGAGGCGGCGATCACGCCGAAGACCAAGGCGATCATGCCGGTCCATCTCACCGGTGAAATGGTGGACATGCCGGCGATCATGGACATCGCGGAACGGCACGGCCTGCCGGTGATTGAGGATGCCTGCCAGAGCATGCTGTCGGAACTCGACGGGCGTCAGTCCGGTTCATGGGGTATCGCTTCGGGATACTCGATGCACCCGCTGAAGCTCCTGAATGTCTGGGGCGATGCGGGTGTGGTGATCACCAACGATGACGACATGGCGGACAGGTTGCGTTTGCTGCGCAATCACGGGCTGCGAAATCGTGATGAAATCGAGATCCTGGGCTACAACACGCGCCTGGATACAGTGCAGGCGGTCGTCGCCAAGTGGATTGTTCGCCAGGCGCGCGATATTGCCGAATCGCGGGCGGAGAAGGCGCGGTTCTACGATGCCGGTTTCGAGGCCATTCCCGAGGTCCGGATCCCGACCCGCCGCAACAACGTCAAGCACACCTATCTCCTCTATATCCTGTTTGCGGAGCGGCGCGACGCGTTGCTGGAATACTGTCTCGATCAGGGTATCGAGGCGAAGATCCACTATCCCATACCGCTCTATCAGCAGCAGGGCCTGGCGCATTTCGGCTATAAGGCCGGCGATTTTCCGGTGACCGACCGCCATGCCGAAGAGATGATTTCGTTTCCCGTCGACCAGCATCTGAGCGACGAGGAGCAGGCTTACGTAATCGAGACGGTGGCCAGGTTCTACGGCTCAAACCCCGGGTAGAAAAAATGACACAGATGCAGACCGAAGTTCCGATCTTTGACCTTCCTGCCCAGTTCGAGGAGGAGCGCGAGGAACTCATGGAGATCGTCGAGCGGGTGCTGGCCAGCGGCGCCTATGTGCTTGCCGGCGACGAGGTGGCGGCCCTCGAGGAAGAGGTTGCGACGTTCGTGGGAACCGACCATGCGATCACGGTCAATTCAGGTACCGATGCGCTGACCATCGGGCTCGCCTGTCTCGATATCAAGCCGGGCGACGAGGTGATCACGCCGCCGAATTCGTTCATCGCGTCCACCGGCGCCATCGTTCATGTGGGGGCAACGCCCGTCTTCATCGATGTGTGCGACGACCAGAACATGGATCCTGAGAAGCTCGAAAGCCTGATCACGCCGAAGACCAAGGCGATTATGCCGGTCCACCTGACCGGACGAATCTGCGACATGGACCCGATTGTCGCGATCGCCGAGAAGCACGGGCTTAAGATCATCGAGGATGCGGCCCAGTCGATGGGATCCGAGTACAAGGGCCGAAAGTCGGGGACATTCGGCGATGTCGGATGCTTTTCGTGTCATCCGCTGAAGAACATGAACGCGTGCGGCGATGGAGGCTTGATCACCACCAACGATTCGGACATACGCGATCGCGCGATTCGGCTTCGCAACCATGGTATGATCGACCGAAATACGGCGCTCGAATTCGGCTTTGTGTCACGCATGGACAACCTGCAGGCGGCCATTCTTCGGCTGCGGTTGCGGCATTTGCCGGACGTGGTCGCGCGCCGGCGCCGGAACGTCGAGCAATATCGTGCCGAGATTGATACCGATCACGTCTATATCCCGCCCTGCCTCGATCACGAGTTCAACACCTTCGTGCTTTTCGTCGCCCAGCTCGACCGGCGTGACGAACTGCAGGCCTATCTGGCTGAACGTGGCATCTCCACGGGAATACACTATCCGGTGCCGATCCATCTGCAACCGGCGGCCCGGTATTTGGGGCACAAGGCCGGCGACTATCCCGAAGTCGAGCGCCAGGCGGACCGGATTATTTCCCTGCCGCACAACCAGAACCTGAGCGAAAGTCAGGTTTCCTATGTTTGCGAACAGATCAATCGGTTCTATATGACTGGCTGACAGCCTGATTCCGATTCTGGTAGATGCCGCGTGACCGCATTTAGTCTTGAGCGAAGGCAGCGTAGGTCTGTGAGAGCTCGGCCAGAATGGCTTCCGCGATCTCTCGATTTCCGGCCGGTGAGTAGTGCGCCATGTCGACGTAGCGCGCGGCGTCCAGGTTTCTGAACGCTGCGCTAAGGTCGATCATCGGCAGAGCGTCCCGCGATATCGCACCGCGGATCGCTGCGTCCATTTCGACGATATGGGCGTAGCCACGTCCCTTGCGCGCATCGTCGGGGACGAACGGATTTTTCGGGTCGAGCGTACCCAATGGTTGATAGAATACCGAAGCACCAAATCTGAACCCTTCGGCGAGGGCCGCGATCAGGGCCGTGTTTTTTGAGAAGTAGGCAAGTATGTCGGCCTTGAGTAAGCCGCGGTGGCGATCGGCGAATGCTTCCCAATTCCAGAACACATACTCGGCTTCCCGGAAATCGAACCCGTCGACCAGGCCGTCGCGCCGGGGATTGATTTTGTCCAGCGTAACGGGCATGCGTTGCACATGGGCGCTGAGCCGGGTGAGTGGGAACAGGGACGCCAGCAAGTTGTTATAGTCAGGTCGGGCAACTAAGCTGCCGGGCGTGAACGCTATCTCACCGCGATGTACCGAGAAGCCGTGGAAGATGACTTTGTCGGCGAGGCGCATGTTGCTGCGCGCCATGTCGATGATGTCGTTCCAGCCATCCAGAAAGATCACATGTGCGGGTCGGTGGCCAGCACGCAACAGGTATACTAGTTTTTCGATTTCCCGGTGCTGGTCATAGGCTTGGGAGCCGAAGTTCAGGAACCGGTGGCGTTCGTCGGAAAGGTTGTTGAGGTAGAATGTAAGGGTCTCGTCGTTGGCGACACCTTGGCCCAAGACCGTTGAGCCGCCGAATACGAAAACTAAGTTTTTGCCCCGTGCCAGCCAGGATTGGACCATTTCGTCCGTCCAATCGGGTTCGTAGCGGATCCCTTCCAAACCGATGTGATAGGCGGAATTCTCCACCGCTGCGGTGGCATAGTGCAATACCGGATGCATCACGAAACCGGGACCCAGATCCCGCCGGGCTGTGATTTCTGCCCTTGTCTTGTCGGGGAAGGCAGCAGCCAAGAACCGGTCGCCCTCGGGTGACCCGGGCCAGATCACCGATCCAAAAAGGTCCTTGGGACGATTGTCCGATGTCTCTTCGAGTGCAAAATGTGCCGCAATGTTTGCGCCTACGAAGAGAATCGCGGCAAGACCGAGTGTGACGAGAGCCGTGTTCAGGAATTTCGTGATCAAGCGTCGCAACAGATCCTCGCCGAACGGTTGGTGGCAGAATATCATGTACGCGACGGCCTGCCTTCCCAATTCTATAGATTAGGTGTCGGAGGTTCAGTGTGGCCGGGAGATGCTGTAGCGCGATGTAACTCTACGAGAACCGGAATCCGCAATTCACCGCCTGGGTGATCTGTGGAGGGCTCCTACACGAGCTCTTTGTGCTGGTCGATGTGCTATGCGAGGGCGGGGAAGCGCCCCGTTGGCGCGTGCTCGGTGATCGGCTAGGAGTGCATTATATCGACGCCTTAGAAGAGGCACTCTACGGCCTTTCAAAACGCGATCACAGAAGACGACCCCCGAAACTCGATGTGGACGGAAGTGAGCCCCTCGTCCCTGCTGGTGCGAGGCGGTTTATAACGAAGTCCGGCTTATTTGGCGTCGAGGCCAAGACTTCGCTGGTGCCATCGACGCAATTGCCGCGATCGGAGTTTGTAGAACTATTCGAACGACTCACAGTCGACGGGTGTCACCTGCGCGAACTAGCTTTCGCCCGTGCCCCCACAGAATCCCGTCTCGGAGGATATTCCCGGGAAAATTGGCCGTTGTCTCAACAGCCATGTTCGTCCTCGCGTCTTCCCTTAAATGTGGGAGCAGGACGGCGAGTTGCTAATGCCCAACCCTCATACGTGCTTCGCAACCTAAGTGTTGGATTAAACCACTGTTTTTGTTGGAAAAAAATAGCAGGGCCACGGATACTGGAAACCGTCCTTTGCCGATTCGTTGAAGGTTGGGTGATAAACCTATAAACCTATGAATCCATGCGATTTTTCGCTCACGGGCGCGTGAACGAATGGCACCCGCGTGGCACGAATCAACGTACCGGTGGGACTACCCCGGGGGAGTCGGTATAAATCCGGCGCCCGAGGATGAGGTGAGTGGACCGCGATGAACGACGGCAATCCTGCATCAGCGCGGTTCATCGTCCCCGTCTGGGGGCGGCCGTTCCTGGATAATTTTCTTGCCATCACGCTGCCCGCGATCCTGGCCTCCGGCAACCTGCCAGCCATCGCTGAGACCTATCCCACGACGTTAGTACTGTTGACCGAATCCCGTTATCGCGATGAGGTCGAAGCTCATCCCGCCATTGCCGCCCTATCCGCGCACTGCGCGTTCGAGCTGCGCGAAATCGACGATCTCGTGGTCGACCGGAACATGTACGGTATGTCACTGACCCATGCGTTCCATCGCGGGTTCGCCGATCTCGGGGCGGCGATGTGTGACAGCGTGCTGTTCTTCCTGAACGCCGATTTCGTGTTGTCGGCCGGGGCCGGGCAGCGGATGCTCGAGGGGCTACGGGCGGGCCACCGCGCGGTGCTGGCGCCGAGCTATTGCGTCACCACCGAGACCGTCGCTGGCGAGCTGCTGGCACGCGTCGAGGATGGCCGACTTTCCGTCGCACCGCGTGACATGGCGCGGCTGGCCCTTGCGCACCGCCACGATACCGTCGCGGCCAGGACCGTGAGTGATGCGCGATTCCATTTGCCCGTTACCGACCAGTTCTATTTCGAGGCCGGCGCGAACGCTCTCGTCGGCCGCCAGTTTCCGATGGCTATGCTAGCGATGCGGCCGGCGGTCGCCTACCTCGAGCCGGTCAGCTTCTGGGACTATGCCGCGCTGTCGATGGCGTGCCCGGGCGAGGACGGGCTGGTGATCGCTGATTCCGACGAGATCGCCATGCTGGAGTTGCGTGAGGCCAACTATGCAACCGGGGATCTGCTGTCCGGTCCGGTCGATCCGGATGCGGCGGGGGCCGTACTTGGAGGAATCGCGACCGCGGGGCACCGGAGGCTGGGCCGTCGGCCACTGGTGCTCCACGCTGACGATCTGGGTCCGGCACATGCCGCGGCGGATGCGGCGCTTAAGGATGTCGTCGCGCGCGTCGTCGCCGCCATGCCGGACACGCCTATGCCGGTCGAGGAACACCCGCTCTGGACCTCGCGGGTCTCTCGATTTGCGCGGGCCCGGGACGGTGCGTTCGATGGTCATGACGAGGCGTCGGGGGCCAGGGCGCTGTACAATTTTCTGTTCGGGCGTGTGCCGGGGGTACGGCCTTGGCATCCGCTGCGAAGCTTATATCGGCCGCTGCTCGATCTCCTTGCTGAACTGGCGGTCGGACCGGGCGCAAAGGTGCTCGCGATCGGGGGAAGCGAAAGAATGTTGGGCCGGGTGCTCGCGGCGCGGGGCTGCGTTATCCAAACCATCCCGGCCCATGAATGGGAGGAGCGTCGCGAGTCCGGCGCGGACCGTGTCTTTGATGCCTGCGTGATTGAACTGAGCCGCCGGGAGATGCAGCGCCTGCCGCGCATTCTAGGTGCCGTGCGCCAGGCCCTGCGGCCGGGCGCTACGCTGATCGTCAGTCACGTCGACTGGCGGGGCGATCGCCGCGGGGTCCCGGTGGACATGACTGATCTCCGCGCTGCGTTGGCGCCCGGTGACGACATGGTATGGGTCGCCTGGTGCGACCCGGCAGCCGCCCGGCTCGTGCGGGATTACAGCGATGGTTTGGAACGGGGCCGGTCGCTTTCGCCGATCGCCCGCGCGCTCGCGACTTTCGTCCGATTGCTGGTGCTCGTGCCGCGCAGCCTGACGGTTCACCGCACGGCTCCCGAGAAATTCGACCCCGATTCGGCGGGCCGGTTTTATGCCGTATGCGGCATCATCAGGATCGCCACGGGCGGTGACGAGCCGAACCTCTGAGAACCTTCGCAGGCCTGGGAATTCCGGCGTCCGCCCAGGCTTCGGGGCCGTGCTTGACAGACTTGCGAACACATCATACCAGTGAACTTCGAATGGGACGTGATGGGGTGTCCCGCGCCCACCAGCCATGGTCGTTTGCCCGATGCCTGAGGTCGATCTTCTCAAGTCTTTGCCCCGCACCAAGCGCGATATCAAGGCCCGCGAGGGCGGCAAGAACCTCGACGTGATTGCCGCCTCGAAGGAGTACGGCGAGTTGTATTTTGACGGGCCGCGCGAGTACGGGTATGGCGGCTACAGCTATGACGGACGCTGGCGGCCGGTCGCGCGGGATATGATCGAGCATTTCGGGCTGAAGCCGGGCGACCGGGTGCTGGATGTCGGCTGCGCGAAGGGCTTTCTGGTCAAGGATTTCATGCTCGAATGCCCCGGCATCGAGGCCTTCGGCATCGACATCTCCCAATATGCGCTGATGAACTCCGAGCCCGAAGTCGTCGGCCGACTCCACCACGGCAACGCCAACCAACTGCCGTTTCCTGACGGCAGCTTCGACTGCATCATCTCGCTCAACACCGTCCACAACCTACCGCGCGACCAGGTGATCGTGGCGCTGCAGGAAATCCAGCGCCTTTGTAGCGGCAATTCCTTCATCCAGGTCGATTCCTATCGCACCGAGGAGGACAGGGAGATCTTCCTGAGTTGGGTTCTGACGGCTGAGTTCCATGACTATCCCGACGGTTGGCGTGATCTGTTCGACGAAGCCGGCTACACCGGCGACTACTACTGGACATTGCTGACATGACGACGGCCGATGTCGTGGTGGACGCGACCGGTTTCGATCTTGATGCGGCGCGCCGCCGCTGCGCCCAGTTCCGGCGCCGGATCCTCGAGATTTCCCAGACGGTTCCCGCGCTGCATATCGGCGGCGCGTTCTCCAGTACCGAGATCGTCGATCTGTGCTTCCACGGGCTGATGCGGCACGACGATACCGGCGAATCCCCCGACACGTTCCTGATGTCGAAGGGGCATGGCTGCATGATCATGTATGCCGTGCTAGAGGCCCGCGGGACGCTGCCGCGTGAGGAACTCGAGCGGTTCTGCACCAGCGAGGGCATCCTGGGTATCCATCCGGACTACGGTGTGCCGGGGGTCGAGGCCTCGACCGGTGCGCTGGGGCACGGCCTGTCCATGTCCCTGGGCATGGCCTATGCCAACCGGTCGAGCGGCGTCGACGGCAATGTTTACTGCGTCGTCAGCGACGGCGAACTCCAGGAAGGATCCACCTGGGAGGCCATATTGATGGCCGCCTCGCTCGATGTGTCTAATCTCGTGCTCTTCGTCGACAACAACGATTTTCAGAGCCTCGGCCGCACCAGCATCACCCATCCGGCTTTCTATCCGGTGGGCGAGAAGCTGAGCGCCTTCGGCTGGGAAGCGGTCGAGATCGATGGCCATGATTCGGCGGGTATGTTCGCCGCGGTGCAGAACCGAAAGGGCGACAAGCCCTTTGCCGTGGTGGCCAAGACCATCAAGGGCAAGGGCGTGAGCTATATGGAGGACCAGGCGATCTGGCATTACCGGGCGCCGAACGAGGAAGAATACGCACAAGCGCTGCGCGAACTTGCGGAGGTCGAGAAGTGAGGAACGCCTTCTCCGAAGCCCTGTACGAGAGCGCGACGGCGAACCCCGATATCTATGTGATCGTCGCCGACATCTCGCCGGCCGGCAGCATGATGAAGTTCCAGGAAGAGTATCCGGAACGCTTCATCAATGTCGGCGTTGCGGAACAGGTCATGACTGGCATGGCCGCCGGCTTGGCTCTCAAGGGCAAGCAACCCTTCACCTACACGATCGCGACCTTCACGTTGTATCGCCCGTTCGAGATGGTGCGCGACGACCTTTGCTACCAGAACATGCCGGTGACCATCGTCGGGATGGGAGCCGGGGTCGTGTATTCCGGGCTCGGCGGCACCCACCAGACGCTGGAAGATGTGGCGGTCGCGAGTGCTGTCCCCAACATGCGCGTCATCGCACCCTGTGATCCCGAGGAACTGCGCGACGCCGTCGCCTATTGCGCGACCCAGCGTGACGGTCCGGTCTATCTACGCATCGGCAAGGCCGGGGAACCGGTTTTTAGCGATAATGCCGAGGAGCCCTGGGAGTTTGGCAAGCTGCGCTATCTGAAGCGCGGCGAGGATGTCTGCGTTCTGACCTATGGGCCGATCACCAAGCGCGCATTCGAACTCGCCGAACGCCTCGAGACCGAGCATGGCCAGAGCGTGTCCGTGGTCTCGGCGCACACGATCAAACCGCTTGACCATGCGGGCGTTCGCGAGGCATTGCATCGACACAAGCAGGTGGTCGTGCTCGAGGAGCATGTCCCGCATGGCGGTTTGAGTTCCCGGGTGAAGGAAATTGCCTGGGATTCCAAGGCCCTATGTGGCTTGCATAGTTTTACGTTGGGTGATCGGTTCCGGCACTTTTACGGGACCTACGACGAGTTGCTGGACGAGAACGGACTTTCGGTCGAACGCATGTTCGCCATCATGTCGGCGGAATTGGCATAAGTCGCTTGAATTACAGGATGTTGCGTCCAGTTTACGTGTTAGTTTAATTGGCATCCGAAAGCGGCGGGGAAGACGATGAACAAGATGAGTAAGGTAGACAAGAAGATCGCGACGGTCTTCGACACGAAAAACCTGACGGCACCCGACCTGCCGCCGCGCATCATCATGGATCTGCGCACGGACTGTAACCTGAAGTGCCCGATGTGCATCGTCCACGGAGACCCCGAGAACGAGAAACTCAAGGGCTGGCTGCGCCGTGAGACGGACATGGACAAGGTCCGCAAGGTTCTTGACGAGGTCATGGAAGCAAAGCCGCTGTTCATGCCGAGCCTGTGGAGCGAGCCGACCCTATCGAAGCAGTTTCGCGAATATGTTACCGAAGTGAAGAAGCGTGGCTGCTCCCTGGCGATGAACACCAACGGGCTGGTGATGCGCCGCGATATGGCCGAGTTCTTCGTCGAGGTCGAGCTCGACGCCGTGGCCTTCAGCGTCGATGCAACCAAGCCCGAAACCCTCAAGAAGGTCCGCGGCATCGACAAGCTCGATAAGATTCACCAGGCCGTCGAGCTGATGCTCGAGGTTCGCGGCGACGCCAAGCTGCCGCGCATCGGTGCGACGATTACCCTGCAGGAAGCGAATGCCGGCGAGGAGCAGGAGTTTGTCGACTACTGGTCGAAGAAGGTCGATTTCGTGCGCACCAGCTGGGTGTTCGCCGACGGCGGCTTTGCCGACATCAACCTCGAGGAAGAGCGCACGCCATGCCCGGCGCTTTATTCGACCATGGCGGTGCACGTCGACGGCAATGTTTCCTACTGCTGTCTCGACGGGTTCGGCGAGACCTCGGTGGGCAACGTGTTCGAGCAGCCTGTCCGCGACGTGTGGAACGGCGAGGAGATGCAGAAGGTCCGGCACTATCATGAGACCAAGCAGTGGGACAAAGTCCCGTTCTGCAAGAGCTGCGACCGCTGGGCGTCTTACGAGTTCGAGGAAGAGGTGCGCGACGGGCTGCTCATCCGCAAGTCGCCGGAATACACCTACTACAACCGCATCGACCGTCTCGATAACTGGGAAGAGAGCCTGCTCGGCGGAACCCACAAGGATCCCCGGGAATCGATGGCCGAGCACGAGTAACTTGGACCCCGCCGTGCCGGCTGATCGATTCTTATCACCTAGGCAAGGTGATGATGCGCAATCCGGCTGACGGAACGCGTACGCAGGCGGTTGGGGCAGCCAGGAAACGGATTCCAAACCTTTTCCTCCATTGGGTCCTCGCTGCGCTATTTTTTGCGTTTGCCATAAGCCACCTTGATGATTCGGGAATTTCCCAAAGCCTGGGTTCGCGAAACAACGAACACCAGATGTTCGATGGGTTCGCCGTTGCCATGTCTCGTCGTGAACATGGTCTTCGCGAGTATCTTGCCTATCCGGGGCTGTTCGATGTGGTCGAGCAAGTCGTCAAGGATGGCGGAACGTTCAACGAGGGCCTCGAGCGCGCACTTGAGATCACTGAACCGCGGAAGCTCGGCGAACCTCGGCCAATCCGCCAATGGTTCGGGAACCTGGTGTTCCAGGACTATCTGCTTCTTTCGACCATAATCTTCGGATACCAGATCGAAGCGCTGTTCTATCTCTACTTTCTGCTGACATTTATAGCGGTGCTTGTAGGTATATATCGCTTTCGTCACGACGCAGGCTTGATGGCGCTGTTCAGTTTTGTCCCGATCGCACTCGTGTTGACCGTCAGTGCGACCAACCTGTTCGCAGAACCGATCCTTCTGGATGCCATACACGAGATGCGTTTTCTCGGCACGTTGTCTGTCGTTCCCACTCTCTACCTGTGCTTGAGCATCTTCGACCGGCGACGAATAACCATTGTCGATGGCCTGCTGATCGTCGTTCAGTCCCTGATTCTATTGTGGGCCATTGCGTTCCGGACCTCTGCACTGCTCGGGCCGGCAGCAATCCTCGTGTGTGTTGTCCTGGCCTGGGTGTTGATGGGCAGTTGGGCTGTGAACGGGAAATGGATATCGGGACTGCCG
>MDTE01132175.1_pt1 | contig 56786 bp, 62 predicted proteins | sample 811231 | NCBI WGS metagenome assembly MDTE01 (sample SAMN05326651, study PRJNA326480) | marine metagenome | isolation source: seawater | place: Indian Ocean: Red Sea | collected 2010 | reverse complement strand
TGGTAGAGAGTGTTTGGTGGCCATTTCATCGAGCCATTCTTTTTGTTTTATCTGAATTATTACATCTAGATTTGTTTTATTGTTGGGCACGTATAATGTTCCTCCTCGTATATTCGATGATGCTCTAGTGGCTCTAATTGAGATTGTAACGACAACTTCGACCCAGTATAGGTTACAGCAAAGACTATGTAAATGGGATTTTGGCTTAAGTGACGTGGCACATTAGTTCAGTACGGTAAAATACTGCAAAATTCAATCTAGCTAAATATGCATTGCGCTGCTGCTACTGTATGGCTTGGAGAGAGTATTCCTTTCTCTGTAACAAAGGCAGTGATTAGTTCGGCTTTGACATGATCCAGGTCATGAGCTTCGACAGATACTCTTTTATCTAATAGCACAGGGTCATTTGCTTTGATAGCCGGTATATCTTTCCATATGGGGGTTCGTATGCTTCCCGGAGGATTTATAGTGTCAAATTTCATCAGCTCTGTTGGTACGTATAGTGGAACGTTATAATGGTTTGCAAGTAGAGCAACGGTGGTGCTACCAGTTGTGTTCCAGCACCCACCTAGATTCGTGATAGATTCAGCACCAATGAATACTACTTTAGCTGAAGGGATTTGTTGTCCGGAAGCAGCGTCGGTGATATATTGCACTTTATGTCCTGATGATATCGCTGATTTTACAAGTGGTAAGCCTCCATTTAATGCTCTGCTTTCAGGTATGATCAATTGGAGCGATTTCGATTGATTGCCAGCGTATGTAAGTATACCTGCTACAGTACTGCTGTAATCGTACACAAAGACATTCATGCCGTTTTCAAGTAAGCTTGAACCATGACTCTGTATAGACTTTAGGTTATCAAGTGATTGCAGATTGAATTTCTCGCAGCGGTCAAACACAAATTTTGAGACGTCGGATACGCTCGATAGGTGTTGGTCTAATCCGTCTAGGACTAAATTGATTGCATTTGTGATGGTTGGCGTCATTTGTCCACGAGTCTTTATAAAATAACTGGCCGCTTCATGTAGCTGGTAGGCCAGGTCCGTTGGGCTATCGCTATTATGTTCCTCGGTAATAACACAAAAAACTTCATTGATAATACGAGCGGTGCGACTTGCTCCCTTTGGTTTTCCATGTATCTCAGCACCTTCAAAGCTGTCAACTAGTTTTTGCGCTTGAGAGGAGAAAATCGGTGTATGAATGGTTGTAGACTTTGGTTTCATAGTTGTTGGTGTGGGTGCACGTTTTGGGATTTGATACTTTCTTTGATGTCTGTCAGCGTGTAACGGTGAGATAAAGATCCATGTCCTAGGCAGGCGAGAGATCCAGCCGCAGCTCCCCATAGTAATGATTGATGTAAGGGGTAGTCTTGACACAAGCCTAAAAGCATTGCTCCTGCGTAATTGTCTCCAGCTCCTATTGTGTCAGCTATTGGGACATCGAAGGCAGGGATTGATCCTAGATCCAAGTTCGATATTACTGTAGAACCTTTATCTCCTAGTTTTAGGATGATGAGGGGGACATCTAGGTTTTGTAAGGATTCTGTTAGATCATGGTCTGACTTCGTTTTAGTCAGGTTTATGGCTTCAAGTTTGTTTAGAAAAACTATATCACACTTAGAAAATAACGATAGCACATACTCCGAATGTATTTCGGTGGCAGGTATAGACGTGTCGATTGATATTAGACAATTAGCTTGACGAGCTCGCCAAATGGCTTCTTCGACAATCGGGCGTTGATTCTGGTCTATGTATAAGTAGCCATCAATATGTAATATTTTAAAGTTTTCCAGAGCACTAATCTGTGGTAATTGGGGTATCGATAGATTTATGTTTTGATCGTTAGATTGCATCACTGTCCAGTCGCCATCAGATCGTGTTAGTATTACTAGTAAGCTGCCAGCAGCACCATCTATACGTTTTACATATTTGGTATTGATCTTGCTTTTGACCATTTCATTGTACACTGTTTGACCGTATTCTCCTGCTCCTAACGATGCAATCAGTGCAGAGTGTCCGCCTAGGCGGGCTACCGTTGCCGCGACATTCATCCCGCTACCGCCGGCATGATGATTGATGGTCTCGATATCAACATTGGACTGACCACCTTTCGTTGGCCAGTCTGATATCCTTATAATCATCTCGTGTTTTCCTAAACCTAACACTATTATGTCTTGAGGACGATCAAGTAGTTCTTTAGGAATGTGGTATTTAGGGAATTTTAGTGTCATTATTTTGTTGAAATGGGTGAGGTTGTTCTAGTCGAGCGCGAACGTTTGCCTGGTAGATCCTTATTTTTGGGATAATTGTCGGATTTGTAGGCCTGACAAGTTCTAAGAGATCTGTAAAGGGCATTAATTCTGCAGACACTTCATTCGCGGATTTGAGGACCTTGGTTCTATATTGTTTGTGTCCTTGTATGCACTGATCTCTTGTGGCCTTGCTTAGTTGTGCTTCCCTAACAACCTGCTCGCCTGAGTTTTCAGATATCCGCAGTTTTTCAGTGTTGGTATATGTTTCTAGAAGATCGCCTAGGTTTGCTCCTGAAGTGGGTGTTGATGCGCCATACAAAACGCTAAGTTTTTGCTGTTGGATACAGATTTGTCTGCATTGAGGGCATGGTTGCAAAGTTGTTGTCATTATATATCTTTCGTCTTGGGAAAATATTCCGGCTGAACGTCCTGATCTTAGTAATATGGCTAATTGTGTTTCGGCATGAAAGATTTCCCCTGCTGTTATGCCGGCTCCATAGGCGGTCGCGATAAGTTCTCCATTGCTAGAGAAGAGAGCGGCGCCAATGTAGTAATTGCGCAATAGTGCACCTATGCGCGCGGCTTCAAGAGCTGGCTGCATTAAGTCGTCTTCGTTAGTTGGATCGTAGTGGTTATGCATTTGATACTCATGAACTATCTGTGGTTGTTCAAACAAGAGGCATTATATATACTGGGTGTACTGTTGTCTAGGACATGCTACAAGTTTTTAGCGTTTGTCCGAGATGTTCATACTGCTTGGGGCAATAAAATATGACATCGATATGATGGCAGATAGAATTGTGTAGTGTGGAGAATTTTTGTATGAATACACCCATTTTATTTGCATTGCTGGCGCTGTTGTGCGGAGGAATCACCGCTTTTTTTTCGAAAGTAATTGGAGTAAATCAGGGCTATAGCCCAAGTTATATGATAGTGCAGGCTATATCGTTTGTTGCATTTGCAGTCATAATTCATCTTGTGGAAAAGCACCCATTTGAGTTGTCTACTAGATTGGCTGGAATTGGGCTCGTGAGCGGTATTTTTGCGGGAGTGGCTACGTTGGCGAGTTTGATGGCGTTCAGATTGGGAGGACAAGGTAGTATCATTTTCCCAATAGTAAGTTTGGGCGTAATAGTATCAGTTGCTTTGTCTTTATTTGTGTATCGCGAACCAATTACTAGTACAAAATTGATAGGCATTGGTTTTGGGGTAGCTTCTATTGCATTTTTGTCACGGTAAGGTTACTTGTAGAGGGCTATTGTAGATAGGAGTGTATAGAGGCATGAAAATATATATAAAACATATTATCATAGCCATTGTTGCAACTTTTGTTGCTGGGTGCCAGGGATTACAAATGCCTCAGAGTCCGTTACTGGGCACATTCGAACGCAAAACTGGCCATATAGTATATGTTGGAATGGATAGTAATATTTATACGATGAATCAAGCTGGGCAAGATGTTGTGATGGTTACCGATCAAACGCAGTTAGGGCCTGAACTGCCCGATAATATCACTTATTTTTATCCTGCCTGGTCCCCGGACGGTGAGAAGTTGGCGTTCGTTGGATATCGTAGAGGTGATGATAGGTCTGTGGAAGTATCTTTATATACTGCTAGATACGACGGTGGAGGCCTTAGCAAGATATTTTCGCAACCTGACAAACAGCCGTTTTACGTATATTGGTTACCTGACAGTAGTAACATTAGCTTATTGAGTGGGACAACTGGCGATGATAGGTTTGTTATGGATATTGTGTCAGTAGATGGAAGTGCATCGCAGGAGATCAGTAGAGGCATACCATTTTATTGGGCATGGGCACCTGATGGTTACACTCTTATTACTCATAAATCTAGTCGACCAGGGGCTAAATTAGGTTCTACTAGCTTGTCTTTAGTAAAAGTGGGCGATACAGTAATTGATACATCACTTAACATTAGGCCATCACTGTTCCAATCACCTGTATTTTCACCTGATGGTAAATATTTCATCGTCGGCATTCAAAATAGTGAGGGTGGAGGAAAATTAATGTTAGTGGAAGAGTCAGGGGAAAGGAAGCAGATTCTAAACGATATTGAAGGTCAGGCTGCTTTTGATTGGTCACGAGACGGATATAGAGTCGCCTATATATCTGGGAGTCCGACTGTGTATGGTATGGTTGGCGAGTTGGCATTAATTGACCTTAATGACATTGATAATCCTATTGTGTCTGAAACTAATGCTAGTGGAGTTATCGCATTCTTTTGGAATAATTCGGGTGACAAACTAGCTTATTTTTCTATAGGTGAAACTGGAATTGCGGATAGTGTAACGCAAGAGTTTGTACTTGATTTGTCGGTGTTGGATGTTAAGTCAGGCGAGATTATAAGTTTGACTAGCTTGCGTCCTACTGATGCTTTTATGACGCAGATTGTTCCTCATTTTGACCAATATCAGAGGTCTTCTACCATCTGGTCTCCAAACGATAGATATTTAGTGATAAATTCAATAACAGAAGATAATCAACCAGGAATTTTTGTTATTGATGCTACCGGGAGCCTCCAGCCAAGGTTGGCCAACTATGGCGTTATGCCGTTCTGGTCTAGGAAGTAATGTTTATCTGGTTGAGATAGTTCAAGTGTGATGAAGACTGGTCTTATAAGCGGCATCAATCTTTTCATAATTAAGTTCTCTAATGTATTGTTATGACTGAAACTCATATGGTTGTATCTAAACACACTTTTCTCACGGCACGGAAGTGCCGGACTATGGGCTGGCATGTTCGTCACAACACACAATTTCAAGACGCTACTTTGGTTGAAATTGTGAGGCGTGAGCAAGGACAGGTTGTTCACGAATATGCCAGGTCACAATATAAAAATGGTGTCTTTGTTGATGATACTAATATAGCAAAGGCGCTGAAATTGACAGCTGAATTAATGGTTGATCCCAGTTGTGAAGTTATCTTTGAAGCTTGTTTTAGGCATGGGCGATGTGTAGCGCGTGCTGATATTTTAATTAGAAAGAATGATGGATGGATAGTTGAGGAAGTTAAATCCAGTAAGTCTTTAAAATTATCATTAAAAGAGGATATTGCTTATACCGTGATGGTAATTAAGGGTCTTGGCGTTGAAATCGAGAGTGCCAAATTGAGATTGGTGAATGAATGCTATCGGGTTGGAGTCGAAATCGAGCCATTGTTGAAACCGATTGATGTGACAAACGAGGTTTTTGAAATAGCGGATGATTTTGAAAAGGATAGAAATTCGATTGAAAATGATATATTGTCTGAATTTTGTCCGGATGCCGAGTGGAAATATGTTTGCAGCGCATGTGATTACTTTTCCCAGGACTGCATAGGGCGGGGTGTTGCATCTCCTATCTTTCAGATACCAAGGATAGGGAGAAAAAAATTCGACAAGTTAATAGAGCTGGGTGTTACTGAAATTAAATTAGTTCCGAAAGACTTTAAGCTTTCAGAGAGGCAATTGGGTGTTGTAGAGGTCGTTAAATCTGGTGAAATGCACGTGAGGTCTGGTATGAAAGAGGCATTGGAAGAATGGTGTGATCCAATACATTACCTGGATTTTGAAACCGTATCGACTTGTATACCTGTCTATTCCGGTCTTACTCCATATACACAGATACCCACGCAATACTCGATGCATGTGAGAGGCTGTAAAGGTAGTTTGGATCATATGGAATATCTTGCTGAAGGATCGAGTGATTGTAGAAGAGAATTTATTGAGACACTTTTAGAAGATGTGGGCTTCGAAGGGAGTATAGTGGTGTATTCGCACTTCGAGAATACTACTTTGACCAATTTACAAAAATGGTTCTCTGATTTGAGCGACGAGATTGAATGTGTTAAAGACCGATTAGTGGATATGGAAAAGCTAATAAGGGGATTTGTATATCATCCCGGGTTTTATGGTCGTACTAGTATTAAGGTAGTATTGCCTGTTCTGGTGCCAGGAATGGATTATTCTAAACTTGAGATATCAAATGGAGATGATGCTTTAGCGATGTTTTATCGACTTGCAATGGGGGAGGTCCATCCTGATAGTGTGGAAAGTACGAGACTTGCTCTTATGGAATACTGCAAATTGGACACTTTAGCTATGGTTAGAATCCATGACGTGTTAATAGAACTGGCTAATCAAAATTCTAAAAAAATATAACTAACACTAGGTCGCTTTGATTTAGTCGGGTGAACTGGTGTTTTCCTCGTGGCAGTTCACATTGCAACATTGTTTGGTTATATACACTAGTAATAATAGTTCTTCTACTAGTAGCACTATAGCTAAAATAATAACTGTTAACATTGACACTAGGTTAATTAATTCAGGATTCCAAGTAAAGAACAGGAACAAGAGCACAAGTGCACTTCCAATGAATGGTAGTTGTGATAGTGTGTAGCGAATCCAGGCGCTGTTTATTTCTTTTTTGCAAAGAAAATGTGCGTATAACATAGCTACTATAAGAGGTATGATTAGCAGTATTATTAACCATAGTGTTGGTAATGTTGGTTGGATTGTATTTTCCTCGGGCGGATCTGCAGGAATATCCGCGGTTGTTATGGGCCAATTCGGAGTGTCCCATTCGGGTTTTGTTATTGGTTGATTTATGCCTGTTCTACGAAGATTGTTTGTTATTCTTCTAGAATTGCGAAGTATCTGCCTTATATTTTCTATCGTATCTTCAAAGGGCTCGCGTATTGCGTTTTCTAGCATACGCCAGTCAATCTTTATGTTGGGTAATATAGTTGTCCCGCCATTAACTATTTGTGTAGGTGTCGGTGTCGGTGTCGGTGGAGTATTTGTTTTAATTGCAGCCATAATAGTGGGCGTGTTAGTGTTTATTGATAATGCTGGTGGAGGCAGATTAGTAGTCTTGGTTGCGAGGAAAGGGGTTAGTGTGGGTACCGATGGGATTGCTATATTTTGATTAGGAGTGTTGGTTGTAATCGTCGGTGTGTTGATATCATCTGGGTCGTTTGTAGAGCTTGCTGTCGGTGTATAGGTCGGCGTGTTAGTGGGAGTGTTAGTCAGAGTATAGGTTGGTGTAACGGTGGGCGTGTGCGTAGGGGTGTGGGTCGGCGTATGAGTTGCAGTATTGGTAGGGGTGTTGGTCGGAGTTGAGGTGAAAGTGCTAGTAGCTGTAGGTGAAGCGGTATAGGTGGCGGTTTTTGTGATTGTAGCAGTGGGCGGAATCATCGTATTTGTGGGCTGTGGCGGCTTTTGCGTGTTAGTTGGTGGGATTTGAGTAAATGTTGCGGTAATAGTTGGAATTGCAGTATTGGTTGGAGTTGCAGTATTGGTTGGAGTTGCGGTAATAGTTGGTGTTGCTGTGGGATTGTGACTATTCTCCCACCAGGTGATGTCGTCGTCTATAAAGGCTGCCCCTAATATGTCTTTGTCATTATCGCCATCTATATCTACAGCGTACACCGCTATAGCTTGCACAAAGCTGTTGTCAACCTCCTGTTTTGTGAAAGTTTCGTTACCGTCGTTTTCCCACCAAGCAATATCTCCGGCGGAAAGAGCAGCGCCTAGGATGTCCACATCACCGTCCATGTCAAAATCAGCAGCATAAACATCGCGGGCCCCACTAAAGTTGCCGTCAATTGTATGTTCGGTAAAGCTTTCTGATCCGTCGTTTTCAAACCAAGCTATATCATTTTTGCCTGTGGCTGCACCTAAGACATCGACATCTCCGTCTCCGTCAACGTCAGTAGCGTAGACAGACTTGACGCCATTAAATCCACAATCTATACATTGTTCAGACCAACCCCCATCTGCAGGAGTTCCGTCATTCTCCCACCATTTGATGTCATTTGGAGAAGGTGCTGCTCCCAGAACATCAATGTCTCCATCACTGTCTAGATCAGTAGCATATAGGCCAGGAGCATCCCTAAAGTTGCTTTCTATAGTTCGTTTGGTCCAGCCTCCATTGGAGGGTGTACCATCATTTTCCCACCAGGCAATATCATGTGTGGGTCCCCAGGCCAAACCAAGTACATCTATATCATTATCGTTATCTAAATCCGTTCCGATTACCTGTACAGCGCCGTCGAAGTTTCCGGCAATTGTGTGCTCAGTCCAACCTCCATCTGAAGGGGTTCCGTCATTCTCCCACCATGTGATATCTTTTGCGGTCTCGGCCGCTCCTAGAACATCAATGTCACCATCGCCGTCTACATCGGCAGCATGGACGGCACGAGCACCATTAAAGCTGCCATCTATGGTGTGCTTTGTAAAGCTTTCGTTGCCGTCGTTTTCCCACCAAGTGATGTCATCGGCAACTTGAGCGGCTCCTAGGATGTCCATATCACCATCGCCATCTAGGTCGCTAGCATAAATGTCAGCAGAACCATTGAAGCTGCCATCTACTGTGTGTTCGGTGAAACTTGGAGCAAATAGAAAAGCTGCGTGGCTCACAAAGTTTCTATTGAACAAATTAGTAGTGACTAGTACAAGTGTTATTAGTAATAGTGCGAAAAATAAATTACGTGGTACACCGAGTTTCATATCATATACGTGTATGCCACGTACCTGCTTGGTTCAAGACGATCAAAGATAGCAGATATGCGTTTACTTTAGTACCGTATTTATAGCGTGTTGTAATTCCTTTGGTTGATCAGTTCCGATGCGGTATTGTTTACCATTATGCATTAGTATCTCAACTGCATCATAGCCGGCAACGTTGTACAGCCAACCATGGGGTGTGAGTCTTATGCCCCAGCCGTAATACCACTTATTTTTGACTATGCTCGCTCTTTTAATGCTGCCTACATCAAACTGTTTGCGGATTATCCCTATTCCAAAGCGTAATTCTATAAGGTCGTTTGATACTCTGACAGTAAGCGAATCGAATAATAATGCGCATCCGTATACTACTGCAGAACTTGCAAGTAATGGTATAGATTTGATAGTACTTCGTAAAGCTACGAACAATCCCGAAGCTGCAGTGATTGTTGATATAGCTCGCAGCAATCTGCGTGTCAGTAATCCTGTTTGAGTATGTTGATATACCATTGTTATAAAATATCGCTTGATACATTATAGCTATAATGTCGCCATTGGACTATTGCATTAATATAGAGGCGATAATTGACAAACGTTCCAATGGATGATACAAACAGTTTGTGAAACCAACTATACAGCTTTTGTTTTGAAATGTCTCTAAGGCGACTAGTTTAGTAGCCGATATACTGGCAGAATTTCAGCACGACATCGATGCCATATTGTTAATTACCGCATGTGACAAAGAATTTGAAGTTGATGTAAATGGTGAAACAGTGTTTTCTAAAAACTTACTTGGAAGACATGGTAAAGAGGGGGAGATTATTGATTTAATTAGACGCAGTATTACAAAACAAAAGATTGGTTAACTATCACACATATTGTCTGTATAAATACGTGTCCAAAATATAGGAGGCAGAAATGGCTAAATATTTGATCCAGGGTTCATATACACAAGATGGGTTGGGTGGTTTACTTAAGGATGGTGGCAGTAAGAGGCGTGATGCTGCAAAACAGGCACTCGAAGGTGTTGGTGGTACGATGGAATCGTATTATCTTGCATTTGGTGAACACGACTTTTATCTTATAGCTGATATTCCGGATAATGTGGGTGCTACAGCATTATCATTATTTTCCAACGCTAGTGGGAGTATCACATCAAGTGTTGTGGTTTTGCTTGAACCTGAAGAAGTTGATCGTGCTGTGAAGATGGGAGTAAACTACAGTCCGCCTGGAAATTGATGGACAGAGGGAGATCCATTATTGGGCTAAATTGATGTGGGAATAGGTGGTGTTTTTAGGATAACTTAGGTGCTTTGTGTAAACATTTAATCTTGGCAGATAAGATATGAAAGTAGAAACTATTCTTACCCTAGAAAACACAGCGCAACGGATGTTTGGTTGCGCTGTGTAGGTTAACGTAATCAATGCTATTGTATTAGGGTGTTTATCGACAATTAGGAAATGGAGGGCAGAATCAGTATGAACTGCGATGAAATTGTTTCAGACGAGAGTGAGGAAGATAACTTCGACCATCGGTATGAAGAGGATAGTGATGGACAAGAAAATCCGGTCAGCGATGTCGAATTTGACATAATTAATATGACCACAGTTTTGTTTGATGATACTTTGGGTATCGCAATTGACGAGGAGCACGAGAAGGATGATGAAGAATGATACTGTTGAAAGGTTAAACGAAATATTAATCTTAAATAATTCGTAATATTATTGACTATTACTATTTTAGTTAGTAATATTACAATCAAGTATATGCAAGTTAGGTGATGAGATATTGAGTGTTCACATGGATTGTGCGTGAGGTGACCATGACTGATAGTATCGAATCAAAAAATACCCCAATTGCAGAATTTGGACAACCGAATAGAGTGCCCGTTGCTGATATGCTCCACGAGATTGCTAGTCAATCGGTGGCTGTTAAGGCTGTTATGGCTCAAATCTCTATACAGTTAGAGCAATTGGATAAGCAGAAGATCAAGGAAGCAAAGCATGTATTTGTAACTGGATGTGGCGATTCGTATTTTGCCGGTATTGCTGCACGATTGGCTTTCCATAAGTATGGAGGTGTTCTTATGGAACCAATTGAGGCCCTTGAGTTTGGACGTTACGTTGCTGAGTATATACCTTCTGACAGTATAGTTTGTGCTATATCAAATTCTGGTAAAGCAACAAGATCAGTTGAGGCTGCTCAACAGAGTAGGCTTAGTGGTGCATATACAGTTGCTATTACGGGTAATGAGCAGGGATGGTTGGCTCAAGAATCGGATTTGATTCTTGATCAAAGCGTAAGACTTGATGGTTTGTCTTTGACCATGCCTAGTAATTTGGAGTCTGAAGATGCTCGAGCATCATTTGGCCTAGCAAATTTTCTCGCAAGTCTCACGACATTGTATATGCTTGCTGTTCATATAGGTGAAATCCGTGGTGTTATAGGATCGAGTGAAAGAGCAGATCTGCATGAAGAAATAGGTGGTTTAGCGAAAGAAATTGATAACACTGTAGAGATATGTACGCCTCGTGTACAGGAATATGTTGACATGATCGCTCAGCAAGAGAATTTTACTTTTGTCGGAGGAGGACCAGGCTATGCTATGTCTTTATTTTACGCGGCAAAAAGTTATGAGCTTGCACGCGTAAATGGTACCTCACAGGAGTTAGAAGAATGGGCGCATGAGCAATTTTTTATTACTGGAAAGAACACTGACTTAGTTTTTGTGGCGCCTGTGGGGCGTAGTTACTCTAGGTCGCTAGAGTTATTGAATACTGCAAATGTGATGGATGCCAGAACGATTGTGGTTACAGATGATCAGGGTATAGAAGCTAAGGACGCTGCAGATATTGTATTGCCGGTTTCTGGGCAGATATCAGAGCCATTTATGGCGCTTCCGTACTGTGTGCCTGGAGAATTGCTGGCGGCACTATTAGCGCAAGCACGCGGTAGAGATGCATTTGAGTTTGATAGTGAATTGCAATACGTCATGAACATGAAGACTATTCAGGAAAGTGAGTTGTATATTAGATCAAAAAAAGATGGATGAGGTAGTGTAGAGCGAAGAAAAAGGGAGGATGATATATAGATTTAGTACAATTGAGTAATTGACTGTGTACCGTTGTATGCAGAATTTTTGTTCGGCGACAAATTGTTTTTTGTTAATTGGAATGTACAACTACAAAAAGGAGGGGAAATTGTGAATATTCGACGATTAGGGCTTAGTGTAGTAGTTGCGCTTGGAGTAATTGTTGCGGCATGCCAACCTGAAGTTGTAGAAGTGGTGAAGGAAGTGCCGGTAGAAAAGGAAGTTATCAAAGTTGTTGAGGTAGAAGCTAAGCAAGAAACCGGTCCAAGACAAGGTGGTCAATTAGTAGCTTTTGCATCAAATGATCCGGGTTCGGCTGATCCAGCTGCATTTGCGACATGGGATCAAGGATTGGTTGTACCTAATGTTGTTGAAGGTCTGTTGAGATTGTCTCCTGATGGTACTAAGATTGATCCAGCAGTGGCCGAAACATATTCATCTAATGATGCTGGTGATGTATGGACGTTTAATCTTAGGTCAGGCGCCACTTTCCATAACGGTGATGCGGTAACTGCCTCAGATTTCAAATATAGTTTTGAGAGGCTTTTGTCTCCGGATATGGCAGCTCCAAAGGCCTGGTTGTTATCGGGAGTTATCGGTGCTGCGGAATATCAATCCGGAAATGCATCTGAAATTAGTGGAGTTAAAGTTATAGATGATCAGACGCTTGAAATTTCTTTAACAGAAGCTCTTGGGTATTTCCCAGCAATAGTTGCAAATCCAGCACTAGGTGTTGTGTCGGAGCGTGCAGTTGATGAGTTTGGCGAGGATTTTGGGCAAAATGTTGTTAGTACAGGTCCCTTCAAACTGGGTGAATGGAATATAAATGATAGTCTGACACTAGACGCCAATGATGATTATTGGGGTGGACGTCCATATTTGGATAGCGTGAAATTCAGGGTTATTGGTGATGAGAATACTAGAGTGCTTGAATTCGATTCGCAGGCCTTGGATATTACGTGGGTTCCACCAGCGCACTGGAATAGATTTGTTAGGAGTGATGTGTTTGCTGATGAGTTAGGATGGGCACACACGTTTCATACTGATTTCTTTGTGGTCAATATGGATCGTGAGCCTTTTGGAAGTAGCGCTGCGTTGCGCACAGCAATGTGCCATGGTATTGATCGAGAGGCTGTAATTGCTAGCTTGCAGGGTAGGGCTGGAAATGCGCAAGGACTGCTACCGCCTGGATTGCTTGGCCACGATGCTGATGCAAGTATTTGTACATATGACCCAGATGCGGCTATGGCTGTGATGGCAGAAGGCGGCTATGCTGATGGTCTTGATGGTTCATATGATCTTATACTGCCAAATTGGGGCAATATGATCAAGATCATGGAGATATATCAAGCTCAGCTTGCTCAAATTGGTATAAATATCAATATTGTGCCGAGCGAGTACGGACCATGGCTTGAGGCTCTAGATACAGGTAATTTTGATTTGGCATGGAACTATCGAGTCGCTGATTATGCAGATCCGGATAGTTTCTACTTTCCAATGTTGCATTCTGGTAACATTGATGGCAGCGGTAACCAGGCTCGCTACTCTAATGCTGAAGTGGACAATTTAGTGAATACAGGACGGAGCTCTGTTGATTCAACAGATAGAGTGGCTGCATATCGTAATATTGATGCTATGGTTGCAAAGGATCTTCCATATATTCCTTTGACACACAACATTTATGTTGATGTCAAGCAGCCTTACGTTGAAGGATATATACCGTCTCCAGTGGATATGCATGTCTATCAGCATGTCTGGATCAGTGATGAAACTAAATAGTTGGATTTAGATGCTTTGCAGTTAGTATCTATTTGGAACATCATTGTTTTGCAATAGAAAAACATAGTAGTATGTTACGGCAAATGTGGATAGCCCTTTGGGTTGTCCACATTTGCGTAGATGCCTTAATGTTGTCCGAGCATTTCTCTAAATGAATTTTTGATGTAAGGAACAAAATGCTAAAACTTATTGGTAGTCGCTTGTTAGTGCTGCCGCTACTACTTTTACTTTTATCTGCACTTATTTTTGCATTGTTGTATCTTTTGCCGGGTGATCCAGCTCGTATCATGGCCGGCGAATATGCGTCGACAGAAACTGTTGAGCGGATCAGAGTACAAATGGGTTTTGATCGACATCCAGCCATACAGTATTTGACCTATGTGAGGAATGTAATACAAGGTGAATGGGGACGATCCTATCAATCAAATCGACTTGTACTGGAAGATATAAAACAAGTTTTCCCTAAGACGGTCAAAGTAACATTGGCAGCTGAAATAATGAGCATTGTTTTAGGTGTTTCGTTTGGTGTACTGGCTGCTGTTAGGAGCAATAGTTGGATTGACAGATCTCTAATGACAGTGTCGGTTCTCAGCCTATCTATGCCATTGTTTTGGCTTGCACTTTTACTACAGCTTTTGTTTGCTATGAGGCTTGGATGGTTGCCTCCATCTGGATCGGGGGATCTATTCTCGCGTTATATTATTTTGCCTGCTCTTACGTTAGCAATACCATCATCTGGATATTTGGCTAGAATTACGCGAGCGGCGATGTTGGATACTCAACAGGCCGACTACGTACTTACAGCTAGATCAAAAGGTCTGCGGGAGTTTAGTGTTATTACTAAACATATGCTTCCTAATGCTTGGTTACCTATTATATCAGTGATCGGTGTAGACCTTGCGCGATTGTTGGCTGGGGTTGCAATTATCGAAGTGATTTATGCGTGGCCTGGGCTTGGTAAATACGCATTTGATGCTCTAGCTCATCGCGATTTTCCCGCATTGCAAGCATCTTTGAATGTGCTTGCTGCTGCGGTATTGTTTGTTAATCTCGGCTCTGACATACTGTATGGTTTGGCTGATCCTCGAGTGAGGGCCGAAGAAAATGCGTAATCGTAGGGTTTACTAATGATTCTTAGTAGAACTGATAAGAGTGATGTTGGTCGGATATCGGTGTTAGTGCGTTTGTGGAGGTCCAAATCTACAGCCGTTAGTATGGTTTTTATAGTTATATTGGCTGTTGTAGGGTTATTAGCACCTGTTATTGCGCCCAAAGATCCAACGGCAATCGAGATATTTCGGGAAGTGGAAGGTGAGATGATTAATCCTCCATTCCCACCCAGTGCTGAGAACTGGTTTGGAACTGACCAGTTAGGTAGAGATATATTTAGTAGGGTTTTGTATGCTATTAGAACTTCTTTGGTCATAGGTTTGTTGGTACGGGGCGGTGTCATGATTGTGGGTGTGGGGTTAGGGCTGATGGCAGGATATCTACCCGGAATTGTCGCCAAGGCTACTATGAGATTGACCGACGTGATGCTAGCATTTCCGGCGCTTATTATTGCGATGGCAGTTACTGCGATTTTAGGCCCGAGCTTGTCTACAGTAATTATTGCCCTTGTACTTGTTAGTTGGCCTGATGTTACAAGATTGGTTTATGGGCAGACTCTGGGTATAAGAGCATCGGATTATGTGGTGGCTGCTCGATCGTTAGGGGCCAACAATTTTAGGATCATTGCTAAGCACATACTACCAAATATTGCTAGCCCAATAATTGTAGCATTTTCAATGGGTATACCGGGAGCAATCATGTATGAAGCTGGACTGAGCTTTTTTGGGTTTGGTATACAACCGCCCATGCCTAGTCTAGGGTTGATCATTAGTGATGGTAGAGGCTATATGACTGTTGCGCCTTGGTATACGATATTTCCTGGGCTAACGTTAGTTGCGATAGTGCTAGCATTTAACTTTCTTGGAGAGGGTTTGATCGATGTGCTTGATCCACGGTCAAAATAATAGATGAATAGTTTTATAGCGGCTGGTAACTTTACCCTAGATGATGTTGTAACTTCAGAGGGATTGGTCAAGCGCAATCAGTTGGGAGGTAATGGTGTTTACTCGGCTGCTGGTATGAGATTATGGGGAGTCAATGTAATTCTACTAAGTGTTGTTGGAGACGATTTTCCTGTTGCTTACTTGGATATGTTGTCTGGATGTGGTATTGATATTAGTGGTGTTTCAGTTGTTTCTCAGCGACATGAATTGCGTTCACGTGCGTTCTATTTTCCTGATGGAAGTAGGACTGATGTAATAAGTGAAGCTAAAGATATTATTACTGAGCGGATTGCTGGAGAACTGGACTTGGTAAGCGAATACCCGTCTATGGGTAGCTCACTTCATCGAACTATTTGGCCTGTGTTCACGCCTGACACTAGTCAGGTACCAAAAAATTTAGGGCAAGTTGGTGGGGCACATTTAGCTCCGGGAAACTTAGATAATAATAGGCGGTTGGCGTTGATTATGAAGCAGATGAGCCATCAAAAGATTGTAATTAGTTATGATTGGCCGTGGTGGGAATGGGATTGCGAAGGTCAAGATGACGCTAATTTACTTGCCCATATAGATTATCTTATGCCTAGTATTGAAGAAGCAAATATATACTCAGGTCCGCTAGATCGGAGTGCTCCAGACGCATTAAGGGATTTACTGATAAAATATGACCTATCGTCGGTTCTAATGAAGAAAGGAGCTTTGGGTAGTAGTATTCTTGTAGAGCCAGATGGAGAATGGATAAACATACCCGCTTTTCCTACTAACGCTAAGGACCCAACAGGTGCTGGCGATGCATTTTGTGGTGGATTTCAGGTAGGGTTGTTTGAGACTGGCGATCCAGTTCAAGCAGCTTTATATGGGGCAGTATCTGCATCCTTTGTCATTGAAGAATTTAGTCCTACTCACGCATGTCTGGTTAATCCGGATAATGCACGTAAGCGTCTAGCTAAAATGCGGAGTATGATGAGTGATTAGTGCCTTTGGCTGAACTTGTGTATCGTAATCTAATTGGCAGTCTGTTATTATTGTATGCAGTATACTGAAATTTCTCAGAGGAGCTTTGAATATGGCTAATAGTAAGGATAGTATAGAGGTTAAAAGAGTAGAAGCTGCCTTTAATCCCGTGCAGGATCAAGATTTAGATATATATGGCGAAGAGCTAAGGAAGTACACCATAGTAGATGTGGATGTACACGTAGACGATACTTTACAGAATATGCTGCCGTATATGGATGGCCATTTTGGTAAGAGGCTTGAGGCTGTTCTTACAGCTGATTTTATGGGTGAGCCGCATAACTCATTGCGTAATATGATAGCGCATGTTAGTTGGCTGGGAGCAGCGTATGACAAACATCCACGAGCTAAATTAGCAACAAAAGAAGATCTGCTTGATCGTATGGAGTATGGGATTATTGATTACAGTATACTCTTTCCAAGTGAATTGTTGCCTATAGGATATTTGCCAGACCCAAAGTGGGCAGCATCATTAGCCAGTGCCTATAATGAATACATGGTTGACGCTTACAGTAATGTTGCTGGCGTAAAAATAGCCATTGTTGTTTCTCCAAAATCGGTTGAGCATGCCGTGATTGAAATTGAGAAATATGCAAGTAATAGTGACGTAGTGACAGTCAGTATACCTGATGTGGGTGTGAATCCTCCGCTTGGAGACAAGAAATATTGGCCGATATATGAGGCGGCTGAGGCGTGTAATTTGCCGGTATCGTTGCATGGCATAGAAGCACTGATTCACGACAACTACCCTTTACGTGTTGCGCATTTTCCTACATTGATGCAGGTTCATAGTATGGGATTTCCGTTTACTTCTATGCTTCAGGTTATGTCGGTCGTCTGTGAGGGTGTTCCAGTCCGCTATCCCAACCTGAAATTTTGCGTTATGGAAGCAGGGATTACGTGGGTGCCATTCATTATGCACAGATTAGATACTGCGTATAGGCAGTACAGAACAGAGCTGCCCGCACTCGAGGCTCAGCCAAGTGAGTATATCAGCAAGTGGTATTGGGGTACCCACGAATTAGAGAAGCTTCCCAAAAAAGGTGATTTAAGCAAATTGCTTGATTTGTATCAAGGGCATGATACAACTATGTGGGCGTCTGATTGGCCACATCTTGAGAGAGATCTGATAGCAGGATTGATGTATTATGACCTTGACGATGAAGTGCGAGCAAAAATACTAGGCAAGAATGCTATTGAATTTTATGGGATTACTACTTGAAAAATGGTGTCTAGTAAGGTTATTTTCAAATGAAAATGAATAAAGCAAAAAGAAAAGTCGCTGTTGCACCTGTTGACGAGTTTCCACCAGGGGAACGCGTAGAAATCAAAGTTGGCAAAATTAGTATCGCAGTTTTCAATGTAAAAGGCGAATATTTTGCTATTTTTGGGATCTGTCCCCATCAATCAGCACCACTTAGTCGAGGTAGATTGCAGGGTACTGTAGTTTGCAATGAACACACAAATTGGGAAAAAGAGTGGGCCCATGATGGTGAGGTTCTTGTGTGTCCTGGCCATGCAATGGAATTTGATCTTAGAACTGGAAAAGCATTTGGTTATGGGATGAAGTTACGTACGTATGATGTTATTGTTGAGGATGATTGGGTGACAGTGATTCTCTAAACGTATAGGTGATTTTCTGAGACATTAAAAGCTTCTAATGATATGGATGAAAACCTTGATTATGGTAGCGTTCAAAAGGATTTAGTGGATTTGTTGAATAATAATTGGGAATTTAACAAGGAGAGAGTTGTTACCTGCTATCCTGCAATTGGGTTGATACCTGGCGCTCTAGTTACTTCTTATATTACTGAGCATGGAAATATCAATCCAGACGAGTTTTGTGATATGGCACAACTAAATGAAGGGTAGAGTTTGTCAATAATTTTGTTGTTAAGAACTGCGATTGGGCTTGATTGTTTTAGGGTCTGGGACTCCCTTTCGTAAGATAATATTGGCGTATTTAGCCATTTCGCCTGTCATTACTATAGCAAAGGCATTTTTAGCTCGTTCATAGAATTCATAACGCTCGATATGATTCGCTGGTGATGTGTCAGGCCAGAAGTCGCGAATCGTTTGTTGGTAGGATTGTTCTATGCTAGGCTCTAAGTGGTCAGTGCCCGCAGCTGCCATCATTGTAATTGGAGTATCCACATAAGTGTCGAGACTGATGAGAGGTAGGATGCCCTTCAAAAGGTCATTGATCGAAATTCCATCGCATCTGATTAACCGTTGGGCATAAGTGTCCCCCGGGAAAAATGCATCAGCTAGTAATATTTCGTCGCCATGACCCATACGGTACAAAACAGATAAAAGCTCTGGTCCAACTACTGGAGATATGCCAATTAACATTTATTGGTGATTAGAATTGTATATTAGTAATAATCAGTATTATATAGGTTATTGCCAAAGTGTTAGGCATATTTGCTCGCGAATAAATATGTACTTACTTTATGCGGGCCAAGTATTTGTCAAATAAGTTTATTTGAAAGTTAGTATAATACAGTTGATGATAGGTATTTCTCAAAAAACCGTATAGTTGACTACCGTATCATGGCATATGTAAAGATATATGATTGAGAATAAAACTCATGTATAAAAAAATATTAATGCGTGTTGCTATTGGATTGACTACATGTGGCCTATTGGCAATTAGTGTTGCAGCTACTTATGAAACATATGGTAGGGACGCCGATTTGCTGCGGGAAAAACTGAACAATGCTGTTGAGGAAGGATATATCACTCAAGAGCAATATCAGCAAAAGATGGAGCTAATGTCCAGCAGGAAGTCTAATCGAGGGAAATACTGGGATATCGATTCATTGAGTAAACAACTACAAGCTGCTGTCGAAGCTGGAAAGATAACTCGGGAGCAAGCTGATGAGAAATTGGAGAAAATATACAGTATGAAAGATGAATCCTGGAAGGACAGGAAGGCAAATTATAGCCGCAAGAGCATCCCTTGACTAAATGAGAGCTGTCCTCTACCACGGGTTTTGTGAACCCCTTACAGTCGAAAATGTATCTGATCCAACTCCTGCTTCAGATGGGGTAGTGATTGAAGTTAAATCTAGTGGACTCTGTCTTAGTGATTGGCATGGTTGGATGGGCCATGACAAGGACATCCAACAATTCCCTCATGTGCCTGGACATGAGTTGGCAGGTGTCGTTGTCGATGTTGGTGACCAGGTTCTTAACGTACGCCAGGGAGACCGCGTAACTGTACCTTTCGTATGTGCCTGTGGTATATGTCCGCAATGCGCGAACGGGAATCAACAGATTTGCGACGACCAGTTTCAACCGGGATTTACTCACTGGGGTTCTTTTGCTGAATTTGTAGCAATTGGACGCGCAAACATCAATATTGTGCCGCTTCCAGAAGATGTGGGATTCGTTGCTGCAGCTAGTCTGGGGTGTCGTTTCACTACTTCATTTAGAGCAGTGGTTGACCAGGCCGATGTGATCCCTGGTCAATGGGTAGCAGTACATGGTTGTGGAGGAGTTGGGCTGTCGGCTGTAATGATTGCTTCTGCACTTGGTGCACGGGTGATAGCGGTTGATATTGCTAAAGCTAAACTTGAACTTGCGAAAGATGTTGGGGCGCACAGCGTTATTCATGCGTTAGAGTATAAAGATGTGGTTCAGGGTATACAGCAAATCAGTGATGGAGGGCCACATGTCTCAATTGATGCTCTGGGTAGCACAATTACATGTCAAAATTCTATTGCTTGTCTGCGTAAAGGCGGTAAGCATATCCAAATCGGGTTGCTAACTGGTGATGAAAGTAGGCAGATGATGACTATGGATACTGTGATTTCCAAAGAGCTCCAGATAGTTGGAAGTCATGGTATGCAAGCGCATAGGTATCCGAGTATGTTAAAGATGGTGCAGGAGGGATTGGTTAATCCGCAACAACTAGTGGGAGAAACAATAAGTCTTGATGAGGTACCTTCGTATTTACCCGCGATGTCCGAATTTAAGTCGGTTGGGCTGACTGTTATAGATAGGTTTTGAGCAGATAGGAAATGGAATAATTAAGGTAATGGAGGGCATCCTGGCGGGCAAATCCCGTCCGGAATATTTTGTCCTGGAATGTTGATAGGAGCATCTGCTGATGCGATAGCAATTGCCCAACCCCAGTTTTCAGTGTCTGATATTTCAAATGCTACTGACCCTGGCGACATTTGCGGAGTAGCGGACATTGAAAAATTTTGTTCTGGACTTACCGTGAACATTTGGGACTTCCTTTGACCATTTTGTTCATGGAATACTATATTGAAACTAGCTGGGCCGCCTATGCTTGCGACAATTGCGCGCCAGTTAGTATCTAAAGAAATCACCTCAGTAGTAGTGCTGCCATTACCCTCGGTGCTGTATATAACATCTGCTTCGTCAAAACCAAGTGAAGCACTGTCTAGATAGGCGGTACCGCTGAGGTCCTTATCGCGGATGCCATCATAAAGCAAGACATCAAGAGGGTAGTCGCCAAATGGGTTCTCGGATGAGCTTATCATCCAACCCATACTGGTTGGAACTCCTCGTCCTCGATTCCAATCATGACCGTAGCTGGGACTATTCCAGCCTTCCGAAGGATTTCTGTATAAATCAGAAAATTGAGTAACTATTTCTTCAGTGAATATTGCGGGTGCGTAAACATCCCATGGTCCGGCCTGATCCCTCATTAGTGAGAAAGCTATATGCGGTGAATTTGGTCCGTGGAGGCGGTCAGCAAATGGTGATACGTACATGTATCCGATTATGTCACCTTTTTTTACCAGTTGATTATCTTCAACTAGGATAAAGTCCTCAAAAAAGTTTTTAGGTTTGTTGTGTAAGATTACGTAAGGTTCCATACTGTATAGAAAATTTACATTGTAGCCTTCATGGGTGGCAACTCTAATAGCAATTGTGTAGCCAACATGCCACCAGGGCGGATTGTAATTCGTGTGATCTATCACATTAAAGTAGGGATAATTTGGTGGGTCAGATAGTTGAATGATGCCATCAGCTACTGCATATATGGGCGGGTAATCTGATGGCTGAGATGCATTGAGCCAACGCTCATCTGAATTTGAGAAATATACTTGGGCATCATTGTGTGGCTTTGGACTACGTTGGCCTACATGTGGATGGCCAGCGATTATGTCGTCGAAATCGACTAAGAAACGATCAGATTTATTTTTTGCAAAATAACTTACGTCAGGCAAGTCTATAGAACCCGAGATCATTTCTTGTAATGCTTTTTCAATTGTTTTCGATGCAGTATTCGTATCAAGAGTTGCTGATTTAATTTCAGGTTCATTGGATGGTAATGGATCGGCAGTTGCTGTAGAGGTGGTCGGCGGGTTTGTTGGTTGAGTATTGGGTATTGGTGTATTTATTGATGTCGAGGCGATTGTTTCGACGGTAGATACTGCTTCTGTCAATGTGGGTATGGATGTGCTTGCTTCTCGGATTTCGTCAGTAGTAGCAAGTGTATTTGTGGTAATTATGTTGGCTTCATCCGCTGATGTAGCCAGGCTTGGAATTTGTTCGCAAGCTGATAACAATGTGGTTATTAGTAGAGTGGTTATGATAGTTCGCATTTGTGCCTCTTTGTGAGCCGTCGGAAAAATGAAACGTGACATTATAATAAAGTTAGTGTAAATAATCAAATCAGCATATCGATTTCAACTATAATAATTGCAGAACATACATATAGGAGGTCGCAATGAGTACAATAATGGTTATAAACAATACTGTGGAAGACTACGATCGATGGAGAGCTATTTTTGACTCTCAGAAAGATGCACGACTTGAGTATGGCATCGTGCAAAAAGCCTTATATCAAAATAAGGCAGAACCCAATAAAGTTATCGGTATTTTTGAGGTAGAGGACATGGCACGTGTACAAGCGTATATGAAACACATTGAGGAAGCTGGCATCATGGACGATGCAGGTTTGATAGATAATCAGGCTACGCCTGTTAATGATGTTAGTTAATATTCGAAATAGAATATAAGTGTTCGGTATAAATGTAAACGGTTTTTATCGTCTATAAGGAGGGAGTTTTTATGGGAAATATGTCTGTTAAAAGGATGGCTGGCTTGTCAATTATGTGGGGCCCAGTAATTACATTAATTTGCTATTTTGCCCAGCAATTGGTGATTTTGGCTGGTGTTGATTCGAGTGATGCGGTGGCTAATAAGGATGCATGGGTGGCTGGCGGATCGCTAACTGTTATCACTTCGTTGATTATTCCGATCGCACTTTTTATGTTGGTTTACGGTGTATTCTATATATTGGATGGAATGCGTGATGGTGGTAATGGTGATGCGTTGGCGCGGTATGCTAAACCAATGATGTTGATTGCTTGGGCTGGTTATACGTACGCTAATGGATTCCCTATCATATTGGTAAATAATCCAGACATGGGAATTGATGCAATATATGCGCAGTGGGCGATTTTCAGTATCTCCGGCATATTGTTCACACTGGCATTTGTGATCACGTTTAGCGCTATGGGATCTCGTGATGAATATACAGGTACATTCAATACTGTTGCAATTTGGGTTGCGGTGTTGGCTTTAGCAGCTTCAACAATTGGATTTGTGAATAGTGGTTTAGGAGGTACTATGACCCAGATTGTGGGTATTACTTATCTGGTTCATACGATCTATGCGATTAGCTTAGGCAGAGGCATGCTTGCTGGAGAGTAGTTACTATTACTTGTAAATTGATAGTAATAGAAAGCCACTAATATATTTGGTGGCTTTCTTGGTTTAAAAGATAAGAATTCACTGTAGGATTAGACTTTTTTCACGCTAGACTGATACAAATAGCTCCAGCTGTGATGATAGTTGCCGCTAATAGTCGGATTCGGGCTGCTGGTTCGCGAAATATAGCTATTGCTGCGATTACACCAAGGACAATGCTTACCTGCCTAACGCCTACAATATAGCTGCTTTGTGGACTAAGTTGGTATGCCCATAGTACAAGCGTATAAGAAACAAACATAGCTAAGGTGGCTGCCACTGCTGACCCCCATTCTTTACCAGTTGCTCTAAGCTGTACTGATGTATTGCATATGTTTAATGTGAACCAGTATGCTATTAGTCCGAAGAATAAAGAGATTATGTGGTAGCGAGTAGCACTTTCCAAACCAGTGTGGATTAATCGTGCTGCAGCACTATCAGCAGCGGTATACGTGATGGTGCCTAGTGCTGCTACAGCGACCCATATTGTAGTTTTGTTCCAATACATGTTAATCGAAAAATTGCGCACAGATGTCAAGGGGGCTAGCATGCATCCAATTACTATGAGGATCAATCCTGTCCATCCCATAGGTGATGGAGATTGATTGCGAGTTACATCTATTAGGGCTATTATCAGTACAGGTATTGCTCGAGAAAGCGGATATACTACAGTGAAAGCCCCGCTGAGATAACCATTGGTTAGACCTAGATAATATAGTGCTTGGCCAATGCCCGCTAAGATCAAATATGGCCAGACTAAAGGTATTATCGCTGAGCCTTGATATTCGAGTATCAGTGCGGGTACCAAACCCAGTACTGAGGAGATAAGATTGAGTCGTAAGAAAAAGATTGCGTCACGCTGGCTACGCGCAAATATATTCCAGGCTACATGGAGTACAGCTGAGATGAGCGCGAGCAGTAGTGGTAATAGTGCCATAGGGAAAGTTTTGGGTTATAAATAATAAAGCCACCACTATTACTAATATTACGGGTGGCACCAGTAGCATATGATGTCTAGTAATATACACTTGCATTGTACCAGCAGCAAGGTCAAACTGATTATGCAATATAATACATAAGTGTCAAGAAAGGAGATCAGGAGGTTTGGAATGGTTGAAGTAAGGATAAGTCATTCACTCAAGATTATTGGTGAATACACTTTAATTCACAAGGATGGTACTAAGGAAATAGTAAATGGCAAAAGGTCGTTCTGTCGATGTGGACTTTCAGAAACTATGCCTTATTGTGATAGTACGCATCGATCAAAGGATTGTTGGGTTAGAAAAACAGAAGATACATAGTTCGGCAAGTTTCGAGGAGCGTTAAGAAGAGTTTCGTGATTGATAAGGAGGTTTACTATGGCTGACAGTAAAGCTGATATGGATCGTGGTACTAAAGCTGAGCACGGTATTGGTAGAGAAGAGGCAGAGGGACAGGATCGTGGTACTAAAGCCGAACATGGTATCGGTAGAGAAGAGGCAGAGGGACAGGATCGTGGTACCAAAGCCGAACACGGTATTGGTAGAGAAGAGGCAGAGGGACAGGGTCGTGGTACCAAAGCAGAACACGGTATTGGTAGAGAAGAAGCAGAAGGACAAGATCGTGGCACTAAAGATGAGCATGGTATTGGCAGGGACGAGGGTGAGAGCGATGATCGCGGTACCAAGGCTGAACATGGTATTGGTAGGGACGAGACTCCGATTGAAGGGCAAGGTACTAAAGAAGAATTGGGAGCTGGTGATGACCCTAGTTGGCTAAAAGACCCTAAGGTTGAAGTGAGTAGTCATGATGCTGTGGGACATCCTTTTGACACAAACATGACATATGACGAAGCGCTCGCTGCCACAATGGACCCGAATAGTGCATTGTATGGGATGGAAATACCAGCAGATCTGGTATTTGCTGAAGAAAGTGACGAGGATGCTGATTGGGACGATGCCCCTGAAATGGAAGTTGGCGTAGATGTAGACATGGATGTTGAGGGTGATGTGGATGCAGATGTCGACGGCGATAGTGACGATGATAGCGACTCCACGAGTGTTATCTGGCCGGAATTTTAGTGGGTATTCGCGAGGGGTATATTGGTTGGATGTAAAAGAAGATAAATAAGAAGATCTTAATTGTTGAGGAGAATATCATGAAATTCGTCCCGGAAGCAGAACGTGGCCATGGTGTTAATGAGCAAGTTACAGGCACTGTGCATTTAGAGCGTATTATGAGTATGCAGGAAAAGGAAGGTGTGCAGTTAGCGTTAGTGCGTTTCGAGGATGGTGCCTTAACCCATTGGCATACACATCCTGGCGAGCAAATCCTCTATGTTGTAGAGGGACAGTGTCGCTTTGGCAACGAGGCCGGGGAAAAGCTTGTGGCGCAAGTTGGTGATGCTATCCATATTCCTCCTGGAGAGAAACATTGGCACGGTGCTGTCGCTGGTAACAGTATGGCTCATCTGAGTGTGACTACTGTTGGAGGACCAAATTGGATGGAGCCTGTGAGTGATGAGGACGGTAAGTTATGAAAATAGTAGTTACTGGCGGTAGTGGTCTAGCTGGATTTGCGGTTGTTAGACATCTTCTTGAGTGTGGGCATGAAGTAGTTAGCCTAGATCGGGTTCCACTGCCTGAACCGATCACGGAATACCGGTTTGTGGATTGTGGGGACCTAGGACAGGTTTATGGTGCGTGTGATGGTGCCGATGCTATTGTGCATCTTGCAGCGATTCCACGCCCTGTTAATCACACCCCAGACCAAGTTTTTCGCACGAACATAATGGCGACCTTCAATATATTAGAAGTGGCTGCTAACCTTGGTATTGCGCGTGTTGTCTATATCAGTAGTGTATCGGTGTTGGGACTTCCGTTTTCATATGGACCTGTTACATTAGAATACTTTCCAATTAATGAAGAACATCCACGAGCACCGCAAGATGCTTATGCACTCTCGAAAACTTTGGGAGAGGACATAGCCGTGGCTTTCGTGCGCCGAGCTAGTGGAAACTTATCTGTAGTAAGCTTGCGCTTGCCCTGGATTCATACCCCGGAGACTTTTAAAAGCATACTCACTCCTTTCTGGGAGGATCCAGCAGGTGGGGCATCAAATTTGTGGAGTTATATTGATACAAGGGATGTAGGTCGGGCTTGTATGCTGAGTGTCGATGCCAAAATCACTGGGCATGAAGAAATATTTGTAAGTGCAAACAATACCTTTATGAAACAAGATACATCCAAGTTGATCAGCGAATACTATCCGCAGGCTAAGATCAACTTAGAGTTTGAAGGTAATCAAGCTGTGATTGATACCACTAAGGCCAACACTATGATCGGTTACGAAGCCAATTATTCATGGGAGGATTACCAATGGAATTAATGCGAATCCAAACTGTCGTTGATGTGGTGTATGAAGAGGGTTTTCGTAAACTTAGTAAGCCATTATATAAAGTAGCTAGTGGGGCGGTTATCAAAAATCCTTATGCTGGGAGTTACGTGGAAGAATTGACAGAACTTATTGAGGCAGGTGAAGAACTAGGTAAATTACTCGGTGAGACAGCAGTTTCGCAGCTTAATGGCGATCCCCACAGCTATGGTAAGGCTGTTGTTGTGGGTGTAAACGGCGAACTGGAACATGCAGCAGCACTGATGCATCCACGTTTGGGTGGGCCATTGCGCGAGGCAGTGAACGGAGGCGCGGCAATTATTCCATCTGCCAAGAAAAAAGGTGGGCCAGGTACGGTTATTGATGTGCCTCTGCACTATAAGGATGCCATGAAAGTGCGCTCGCACTTCGATGCAATAGAATTTCGCATTAGTGATGCTCCAGCTCCAGATGAGATAGTGGTGATAATTGCCGTCACAGATGGAGGCAGACCACATGCTCGCGTGGGTGGATTGGTATTAGATGATGTTAAGGGAGAAGACGGACTTACCTAGGTAGATGCTTCAGTGTCTTTAGGTATTGATCGGGTAAATTTAGCAAAAAGGAATATGCAATATGGTTACAGCAAATACATTTTCAGAAAAACAGTCCAGTGAAGCTAAAACAGATGCAATTACGTTCGATCCATCTAGTACAGCGGTACTTGTAGTAGACATGCTCAAGGATTTTTTCTCGGATGGTGGGGCAATGGTGCTTGATGGGGGAGATGTACTGTATGAACCGCATCGTGAACTGCTTGGTGCTGCAAGAGATAAAGGCATACCAGTTTTTTGGCTAAACCAGGATCTTCCTCCGGACGATAGCCTATTTCAAACTCGAGCAGTACATTGTTTGTCCGGAACGTGGGGTGCAGAGATAGTGGATGAAATTCCGGTCGATGCGAGCGATATCATCATCTCTAAGAGGCGTTATAGCGGGTTTTTCCAAACTACCCTTGATCTCAATCTGCGTGAACGGGGCATCGATACCGTGATTGTTACCGGCGTCGTAACGAATATTTGTGTGCGATCTACTGTGCATGATGCATTCTTCCTGAGTTACAAGGTTTTAGTACCTGAAGATCTTGTGATGGCTACGAGTGATCAGGCGCAAGAGGTGACATTGTACGATATAGAAACACACTATGGTGATGTTACTAACCTTAAACAAGTGATGACTGTGCTTGGTGATCAGTAGAGGATATCATCGTGAACGCTATGTTAATTCATAATATTGGTCAGATAGTCTCCGGCGATTTTGACACTCCTATGGTGGAAGGAGACTCAATATTGATCGATGAAGGCAGGATCGTTGAGATTGGTACAAGTATTGAGGCGGTTGAGGGAATGGTTAGAGTAGATGCAAACGGAACTACTGTCTGTCCCGGTTTGATTGATTCTCATGTACATCCGGTCATTGGTGACTATACTCCTCGACAAAAGATGGTTGATTTCATCGCTAGTTGTGTGCACGGCGGCGTTACTCGAATGATATCAGCTGGTGAGGTACATATGCCGGGGCGTCCTACAGGTGCTATTGGCACGAAATCAATGGCGATAGTTGGAGCAAAATCATGGGGTAGCTACCGTCCTGGTGGTATGAAGGTGCAAGGTGGGGGTTTGCTTTTGCAGGCAGGACTCACTGAGGATGATTTTAGAGAAATGGCCAGTGCAGGCGTAAAACATCTAGGTGAGGTCGGCTTGGGGGATTATCATGATTGGGATAAGGTAGCCGAGATGGTCCAGTGGGCTAAAACCAATAAAATGATAGTTATGATGCATATTGGCGGTGCATCTATCCCTGGAAGTGATGCTATCCGAGCTGAACATGCTATCAAAGTTGATCCTGATGTAGCTTCACACCTAAATGGTGGGCCGACTGCTGCGACATTGGAGGATATTGAGCGTATCATCATTGAGACAAATGCTGCACTCGAAATAATCCAATGCGGTAATGTGGCTATTGTTCCGCAGATAATCGAGCTGGCACGTCAGCACAAGGCTCTTGACCGAGTGATAATTGGTACCGATATGCCGTCTGGAACGGGTGTAATTCCACTTGGAATGTTGCGGACAGTTGCTTGGGTGAGTGCTTTGGGTGCTATAGCTCCTGAACAGGCAATAGCAATGGCTACAGGTAGTACAGCTGATGTTTATAGGCTTCCTGCAGGGCGTATTGCTCCTGGATTGGAAGCAGATCTTGTTATTATGGATGCTCCTATTGGGAGCGCAGCTAAAGATGCGCTGGAGACAATACGTATTGGAGATACGCCTGGGATTTCAGGGGTAATAATTGATGGTGAGCTTGTGGTACAAAAGAGCCGTAATACGCCTCCTGCGCAACACCAAATGGAGGTTTGCTAATGAATAGGTTCGAAAATAAGGTCGTATTAATTACCGGGTCCGGTGGTGGTTTAGGTAAGGCAAGTGCGTTACGTTTTGTTGCAGAAGGAGCCCGGGTTGTGATAGCTGATATTGACCTAGAGAGCGCCGAGGCAGTAGCAGATGAGATTGGACCCCAAGCTAAAGCAATAAAAGCTGATGTAACCAGTATTGATGATTGCAAAGCTATGGTGCAAACCGCGCAGGATACCTATGGTCAACTAAACGTGGTTTTTGCTAATGCGGGTGTCGGCGGTAATAAGACAGAATTTGTGGATATGTCAATTGAAGAGTGGGATCGAGTGGTTGATGTCAACTTGCGTGGAATGATGCTAACTTGTAAGGCTTCAGTTCCCGCCCTGATAGAGGCTGGTGGTGGCGCTTTGGTATTGATGGGGTCTTCAACTGGTGGTTGGGATACTATACTTGGATCGGGCCCCTATATGACTAGTAAGGAAGCAGTGAAGGCGATGGGTCGTAATCTGGCTCTAGAGTTAGGGCGCTACAATATTAGAGTCAATGTCATATGTCCAGGTATCATTCAAACACAGTTGAGCTTCCGGCAAGGAGACCAGGACCCCGATGCATGGAAACATTTCTTTGGTAAATTTTCTGATCGGATACCATTACGACGAGTCGGTCAACCTGAGGATGTCGCCGCAACGGTTGCATTTCTAGCTTCTGATGATGCCAGACATATTACTGGTTCAACTTTATTGATTGACGGCGGGCAAACTCTACAGAGTTGGAGCAACTCTCCAGACGAAGAAACATACCCCTAGTAGTGGTAGTAATCAGCAGTTATGCATAAGTATGTTGCGTATAAGCACTAGCTGGCATTGTCTTTTTGTGCTAGGGATAGCATCGCTTTGAGTGCAATCTCGATACATTTGCCTTCGCCATAGTGATATTGTTCCATCCCCCATTCAGGCTTAGTTTCGGTGGAGCTCCCGTCGGAAGTGTATATTGCACCAGTACGCCAATTACGATACTGGCCGATAATATATAGTGCGTCACTTTCCATCTCGGCCGAAACTACGTTGGCGTTTACTAACATATCTCTGTTGGTGATCTTTGCCGGAGAATAAAACGCATCTCCTGCAATGCCTACTCCAGTTGTATAAGGTAATTCAAGGCTCTCTGCTGCGCGAACTAGTTCCCGTAGTACTTCAAAGGTTGGTACAGCTGGAAAAGCTAGAGGTAAATAGGTAAGTGAAGTTCCGCCAGCGCGAAATGTTCCCGTGGAAATAATCACATCACCAGGATTTTGGCCGGGTTGGAAGACGCCGCACGATCCGACTCTTACGAAAGTATCTGAACCCAGGTTCGCTAGTTCTTCCAAGGCAATGCCTACGGCAGGACCACCCATACCGGTACCACAGGAGGTCATAAAGACACCGTTGTATGTACCAGAGTAGACCACAATTCCGCGATCGTCATGGACTAGTTTTACATCTTGGAAGTGATCGGCAATGCGTTTTGCACGCGTTTGATGGCCTGGACAAAAGACGTAGCGACTAATTTCTTCTGGTTGTGTATGTATGTGAAATTCCATGATCTTTCTCCTTTAAGTGTGCTTGATTTGTGAGATTATCGAACAGATTGGAAATTAGATAATTCTGGTTCCCCTGCGTAACATAGTATGAAATAAGGAAACCCAATTTCACCCGAACCACTTGTGATACTTGCATGGTAATGATAAGTTGGTTCATTGGCTGCTGGTATTTTAGAAAGGATGCCATTGCATTCGTCTAAGTCTCCAAGTCCTTTGACATACTCCCAGTCATCTATTCCTCCGTGTCCAGTATGACCTTGTTTTAGGCGATAACTAGAGGTCATTTCTTTTAGTTTACCGTTAGTGTCGTATCCGTAGGGCCCATATATGGGATGACCATCAAATGCGAACCCAATGACCGGGGAGTGTTTGTCGTCTTGCAACAAGTCGGTTGACCATTTTTCCCAGGATGTTTCAGGTTCATCTGGATACCAATGTACACAGCTAGCGTCATAGTGATAGTGATATGTCCCTCCGGGACCGGCATGCCCTCCGCAAATACCTAGGGTTATAGGCTGTCTATCCTCTACATAGTAGTCGTGATGCGCTGCTACTGCGTCACCTCCAGGGCCGTCCTCTGGTCCGTAAATAGGCACTCCATTAACTGATATGGCGATGGCACCTCTTTGCGGAGCAGATTTCGGTTCAGGAGCTATTATAGGCTCGAGTGGAATACGCCAGACGAATTGTTGCGGGTCAGCACAACATCCAGGTCCTGACTCAAAATCATGGTTAGGGATTCCATTGGCACTTACTACGGCGAATCTATCAGTGTATTCAACAGATAATGTGCACGGTAACGTTTCACTCTTTTCAGTAGTTAGGTCGTCATAGCTTGCAGTTTCTTCGGTTGTACATAACCATACGCCCCTCATGTAGGTAGGTATAGAGTCGATTTCGGTCTGTATAGTTGCGGCAATCTCAATTTGTTCTGAAAATGTTTCCAGAGCAGCGTTTGACATTTCTTCTGGTGTTGGCGCGCATGCTGTTAGGATAAGGATTGCGGACAGAAATATATATGTTTTACTACAATTCACTGGCGGAAAGTCTCATGATGTTTTTCTATGGTTTGTGCTGTCTTAGGGTATTTGTCTGCTATAGATTTGAGTATGTGTGAGAATCCAGAGAATGCGCAATCGCACCAGCACTGTGCTCTGACCTTTAGATGACCTATTTGATCTTCTGGATAAATTATGAAGGTAAAAACGTTTTTGGTCAGTATGCCTGTTAATTCGTTGTCTGTACCAAATACTACTGTTTCGCCATCTAAACTATCTTCCTCATCAGAATAGCTACTAACGGCACTGTCTAGAGTGACTTCTCGTATCGCATGATATCTGCATACAATGCGTGCTCGGTACCGATCCAACTCTGGCTTCTGTATCTCAATAGCACCACCATATGGCATTTGGAAATTGAAGGTACTTATGTTTGCAGTTTCAGTGTGTAACCAAACGGAAAACTTATCCGAAGATGACTGCAGACTGAATTGGACTGAGTTGATCGGTTTCATATAGTAATTATAGCGTTATTGCTTCTCACTGTAATTGGCATCTTGGAATTGTAGTAGTATTACTCTATAAATCACACAAAAATATTGGAGATAATATGAATACACCAATTGTGCTAGCCCTTATTACTCTCGGTTGCGGCGGTATCATCAGGTTTTTTTCTAAGGTGGCAGGCGCAAATGAGGGTTATGGTCCAACTTATATGCTTGCTCAGAGCATTGCTTTTGGATCGGTTGCCATAATCATTCACTTTGTACAGAAGCATCCACCTGAATTATCGCTTAGAATGACAGGTGTAGCTATGTTTGGAGGCATGGCCGGAGCGATAGGTGTATTTGCCTTATTGACCGCATTTAAGATGGGCGGCGAAGGTAGTGTTCTCTTTCCGATATCTGGTATGTCAGTGCTTGTGGCTGTTATTTTATCTATCATTGTGTATCGTGAGCCGGTGACTGCCACAAGACTGCTTGGCCTGGGATTGGGCATCAGTTCTATACTTATACTCTCTCGGTAGCATAATTGTTTATGAAGGCCTGACTAAAAGAAAGGAGACCGAACAATGAAAGTAGGCAATATAGAGGCTAAGCCAGGGGAGCATGCTTTTGGATACTTAGAGGTTGCTAAATCTAGATCCGGATTGGGACCTGATATACCGGTACATATATTCGCTGGAGCTGAACCGGGACCAACTTTGTTGGTGCAGGGGGCGATCCATGGGGGTGAGATCATTGGGTCAGTGGCTATCTTGAATATGATTGGTAAGTTGGACCCAAATAAATTTAGAGGTACCGTTATCGCAGTACCAGTAGTGAACCGAGTGGGGTTCGAACTAGGTGAACGTGGGATCCGTATAGGTAGCACAGATATTAGCCGACTATTCCCGGGATCTGCAACTGGAAGTGTACCGGAACAGATCGCCCATACTTATTTTGAAGAAGTCATCAAGCGCGCTGATGTGATGGTCGATTTTCATGCAGGGTCTCGGACTGGCTATGAGCGCTATGTGCTATTTGGTGCGGAGAAAGATCCCGATAATCCAACAGAGCTTGATCTAAAGCGACGAAAGCTAGTGGTTGCTTTCGGGTTAGATCAAGCAGCCTTTGTGCAAGTCGATACATTTGGTACTAACACGCCGAGAGCATTGCTACATAAATTACTCTGTCTTATCACGCTTGAATTCGGTGGTGGCACTGGTTGGTATAAGAACCGTAAGGATAATGTGAGTGATGCCGAGCGCGGCATATGGAATATCATGAAATCAATGCGTATGATGGAGGGTGATTTTGAATCGGATGGACCTCTTTGTACGGTATACAATGCTGGCATTGTGATCTGGAAGGGAGATGTTGACGGACTTTTTATACGTCATAGACGATTTGGGGATGAGATGAAAGAAGGTGATGTATATGCTTCGTTGGTGGATGCATATACTGGGGAGACCATAGACACTATGGTAGCACCCGAAGATGGGATCGTAATACCCAGTGGCAAAGAGTGGCCGACCATCGGTGCAACTTCAGTTGGTATTCTTGGCAATATCGACCGTGTTGAAGATAGACGTACAACTGATGTGTATGTTGATTTTGATTAATGGTTTATAAATTGAGCGAGGTGATGTTTCCAGAGTTTGGCTAAGGTATGTGTGCTATGCCCTCTGGTTTCTTCGGTTATTGGCAGTAGGACGTACTCTCCCTTAGTAACTTGTTTGATTGACTGCTCCATAATACCTAGCTCGGGCGGATTTACTTGGTCATCTGCAGAATTGATGGCGAGTAGTGACGCTTTTATCTTTTTGAGATGGGGGTAAGGGTTATAATTATGCGATGCTTCAAATTGGTAGATGACATCATTTGCATCTAGTTTGGCAGCATATTCGGATAGTTTATTATCAAGCATTATATCAGCTTGTTTTTGTGTAGGCGCGCTTTTTTGCCATTGAAGTGGTACGCTGGTCATAATCAATAGTATGTTTAATGCTGCAATCAGACCGGATGGTTGTATGGTGTAGTCTCCATAGTTCCAGTCAGGGTCGTTTCGAATGGCGTTTATTAGCATTTTTCGCATTATTCTATTGCGTCCGGCTATCTCTACAGGTAAACAAGCTAAAGGTAATATGTAGTTCATTAATTTTGGATATGTGTATCCCCAGACCCAAGAGTGCATTCCACCCATAGACGTCCCCATCACTAAGTGTAAGTGATTAACTCCGAGGTGATCTGTTATGAGATGATACTGCGCTCGGACCATGTCATGATAGTCGTATGCAGGGAACTTGGCTCGCAGACCGTCACTTGGCTTGCTTGATTTGCCGTGACCGATGCCATCAGGAAGAATTATGTAGTATTTGTTGGTGTCGAGTAATTGTCCTGGTTGAAATAGTTCGTTAGCGAACTTGGGTCCTAGGAATTGGTGACCGTTACCTGTTGTGCCATGGCCGATCCAGATAGCATTTGTAGTTTTGCCTTGGTTGTTATAGCGTGGCTTGCCCAGTGTAGTGTAATGTAAGCGAAGGTCAGGTAGTATTTCTCCAGAGTTGAATCTAAAATCCGGTAATATGTAGTCGCCTTCGTATGGATGCATATGACGTTCACATCCTAATGGTTGCGGTAAATATTTTTTGTAATAAGCTCGTCATTATGATTGCACTTTGGTTTATGGACAGACAATTATATACCTCGTAGCACTTGTGCTGTGATATCTGTTCAATATCTGAATTAGGAATATGTCTCGAAACATAAAAGTCCCCATATAGGTTTTTGGCGTATTGCATGCGCTGGCTTCTGGCGTGGTGCTATTTTCGTAATTAGTATAAAATCAGGATAACATTATAAAAAATAGAGTACGATGTTTTGCACTGAATGCGGTAACAAAGCTGACGTTGAGCATAGATTCTGCAGTAATTGCGGCAGTTATTTAGATAAGACTGTGGCTGAGCTGTCAGGTTCGGCACCGGCATTTGAACCAGAATATCGGGTATCGTATACTGGCGGATCGTGGTTGAGCAAACTAAGTGGTAGGATCATTCTTGCTCTTGTGTGGTTGGGAATAGGCGTGGGCCTAACAGCAATAGTTTTTACTGGCGCTAGTCGGTTAGACATTGAAGTTTCGGACAATATTAGGCTTGGTGTGGGAGGGGTGATTGGTGTGTACTGGGCTTATACTAGAGGTTGGAAATCCAACAGATTTTCCACTCAAGCAGATGAAGATGATGTGTATTTTGATGATGGTGAAGTTGAACTAGATAGAGCTACTGAGTTTGAAGACTAGCTATATCGTGTAGGAATTGATGGAATAGACATCAGTTATTGCGCACCTAGCGTTGAAGTCTCTGCGGCCCCGTTTAAAAGAAGGGCCATGTCATGATATGATTGAAAGCAGACGAGCGGGCGTGTTGATCGTCATCTCTCTTATATTGTAATCTGATACGCCTTGGTCTTGTAATCGTGGAATGATGTGTGCATGAATGTGATCGTAACCCCATCCGCCATAGGCGTGCAGCCCAAATTTGCGAGCGATATCGTGACTTACTACCAGTTGTGAAGCATAACCGCTATCGATCAACTTGAGGATGGCTGCTATACGTTGATGGTCGCTAGCTAGCTTCCATCCACGATTATCAACATAATACTCTTTCCCAAAAACGTCAAAAGCTCCAGTTACTCCTAGATCTAAAACTGACTTGGCATAGTCTAAGTAGGCTAGGGCTCTTTCGGGAAAGCGTTCGAGCACGGCTACTCTCTGTTCAAATATATTTGAACCTAAATGCCCAAGTATGATACGTTCGGGACTCATGCCTTCGCTGGTTAGTATATCTACTATCTGTACACCGTTTCTATCCTCGGCGTTAGCATGGGTGCATACTGCTAACCCAGTTTCTTGTGAGGCACGAGCTGCTGCTCGGAGCATTTTTTCTTCGCCGGGCGTGATTTTTGATGTACCCATTTCTGCAATAATACCCGGTCTAATATCGGTGTCTTCTATACCGTTTTCGTATTCGGAAACCATAATCTTTTTAAGTTCATCAACTGTGGCTTCGTGGGCGTAATCGGGCCAAGAGCCTTCCAGGTAGTATCCTGTGGATGCTATTATGTGAACTCCTGTTGCCTCCGACAATTGGCGTAGTATGTTTGCGTCTCCGCGTAGACCTATACAGCTCACTTCAACAATGGTTCCACCACCAGCGTTTTTATAGTAGTTGACCTCGCTGGTCATCGTTTCCAGGCCAGGGAGGAAAGTGTTGTCTTTGATAATCGATGGTGCTCGTCCCAGTGCGCCGAGATTGTCTAGAGCAACGGGGTCGTCGGCTGAAATGGTATCCATGCCTGGTAACTCAGAAGGGTCGACGTGCCAGACACTATCAGTTTTGTTCCCCATGACAAGGTGTTCGTGGGAGAGGGTGAAGCCCAAGTCTTTTACTGGAACTTTTCCTAATACTGTCATGGCTGTGTGCATTTTAGTGTCACTCCTTGTGTTTGTGGTAGTACTGCTTGATTGTTTTATGCCTTGAGTGCTTGGTTTATTTCTCCGATTATTCGCTGGGTTGCTAGCTGGCCTGGTTTGGAGATAGTCGGTTTTACTGTCTGTTCATAACTTGCTGTCCATGCATTATGTTTTTTTGTTAGTTCGATAACTAGCTCTTCTTCTAGTATCGATTGCATATCTTGTGAAAAACCTCTTCCTTCAACAAGTGTACGATGGTAATTGGACTCATTGTGCGAGAGTACTAATGCTAATCTTATTCGCGCACCTATATCATTTTCATATAAAAACTCTAACCTGTATTTGAGGTTATGGTTATGTGCCACTGTACGAACATTATCTAGAATCGTTTGTAGATTGGTCATGATGGTCGTTCGATTGGACACTGTGATGAGCTAAATGTGTCCGTTTGATTAACTAACCTTTTGTCAGATGCCAACCGCGGCTATGTGGGCATTGGTAGACAATAAGGTCCACCTGTTGTTCTTTTGCTAGTATATCAGCTCTATTATTAGCTGCTCGTTTTGTTACGTATAGGGCCTTCCGTCGGCCGTTAGACCCAATGCATTTAGTGCATACCTTGTTGGGTGTGTGTCTGTCTTCTGGAGACAAATGCCATTTCTTGCATGTTTTGCATTGATAGGGCACCAAGTTGCTGTCGTACTGTGAGTTTGCGTAGTCGGCGCCATGTATCGCTGCGGAGTGTGAAGGGTATACACTTAGCGGCTTACCCGTTCTTGGGCTAAAACATGTGTTGCTTTTTGGACGCTTGTTGTGCGATGGATTCCAGCGAATACTGTCTCTTTTCATGGTTGTTCCAAAGTTCAATAGTTATTGTTAGAGCAGCGTAGTTTTTTGTTAACAATCTTTTCTGCCTAATCCAGCCTTTTCCTTTACGATTTCCGTTGGTGTATTTCTGGCGACTATTAGTTTTAGAGTTCTATCTCCGGTATTGACCGGTTGATGTAGTGCGCCGGCAGGAACAAAGATGAAATCGCCAGCGGATATTTCATCTTCGATCTCCATGTTGTTTCCATGCACAAAGATGCCAGAACCGGATAATACATAAATCGCTGATTCGCAGTTGGTATGATAATGGGTTGTGGAGCATCGACCGACAGGTATGTCGGCGATTGCCATATGAATATTTGTCGCATTACTAAGATGTTCTGATACGCCTGCAAACCTAGTCATTGACCCGGAATTTATCTCTTCTGCTAGGCTGTCTTTTTTAGTTACGATAATAGACTTCATTGTGTGTTCCAGTGATCGGTAAAAATGTTCGGTTTTAATACTATACAACAATTAGATGATAGCAGCGTCTTGTATCAGTCTCAGCTGGGTATGGTCTAGACGGACAAAAATATTTTGTGGATTTTAGTTTCTAGTCCGTGTCTTCTTGGGTTTATGGCGAGTTCGTCTTTTCCGTCGGCGTCGACGGGAGAGTGCTGAGGGCTTTTGTTTTGAGTATTTACCTTGAAATTGTTTTTCCGGTACAAAATTACCGTACTTGAAATCTTGTAAGGTTCTTCGTTCTATTGGCGAACCTAAGGCTTGTTCGATCTCTCGTACAAGTTTGGTGTCTTCTGTCGATGCAAATGTAAAAGCTTCACCTGTTTTATTTGCCCGACCAGTGCGTCCAATCCTATGAGTATACGTCTCGCTAGAATCAGGAATGTCGTAATTGATAACGTGCGATATATCGAGTACGTCTATACCGCGTGAAGCAACATCCGTAGCTACAAGGATGTCGTATTTGTTCCCGCGGAAACCGTCTATTGCTCTCTGGCGTTGGTTTTGAGACATGTTGCCTTGCAGTGCTTGTGCACGGTAGCCGCGCTTTGCCAAGTCACGTGCTAGGTTGCGAGCTCTATATTTAGTACGGGTAAAGATAAGTAGACGACCTGTTGGCGTCTGCTTTAGCATTTCAAAGAGAAGAGATTTTTTTAGGGCTTGAGGTACTGGATATAATGTATGGGCAACGGATTTTGTCGGAGCCATTTTGCCGACTTGTATCCTGACAGGCTTTGTCAATATCTTGTTAGTTAAACGCTTGATATCTTCTGGCATAGTTGCGGCGAAACACAAGGTTTGTCGTTGAGTTGGTAGCAATTTTATTATGCGGCGTATATCAGGTATAAAGCCCATGTCGCACATGCGATCAGCTTCATCTAATACTAAGATATTAATATGTGATAGATCAATGTGTTTGTCACCGACTAAATCAAGCAATCTACCAGGGCAAGCTATAGCTATGTTGATGCCTTTGCGTAATTTAGAGATTTGCGAATTTTTGCTTACTCCGCCGTATATGGCTATGCTGCGTAAACCAGTACCTTTGCCAAGGCTAACACTTGTCAAGTGAATCTGCTCAGCTAATTCGCGGGTAGGAGCAAGAATGAGTGCGCTAAGTTGTCGCTGTTGCCGCGTCAATAGGTTTTGTATTATTGGGATGGTAAATGCTGCGGTTTTTCCAGTGCCAGTTTGGGCTAAACCCATCACATCATGCCCTTGCAGTATTTTAGGGATGGAGCGAGACTGTATTGGAGTGGGTGTAGTATATCCAGAAGCTTTGATCGCATCCATGATACGTTTGTCTAGAGAAAATTGGTTAAATGTCATACAGGATAAATCCTCTTGCTTAGTATTGCTAAGCGTTTGCTATATATTCAGGCTGTTCTTTGGGAACTATGCATGAAAAGGTCTACTTCAAGACGGGGTATTATAAGGGAACATTGTTATAACACAAGTGTACAAGCGGTTATTGATGTTTTTAACTGAAGATAATTACTATAGTAAAAGCTACTAACTGAGGTATTAGCATAGTGAGTCTGTAGTGAGAAACTAAGTATATGTGCGGTATGATTTTATATTATCTAGTTTGCCTTCCTCCCCAGCTAGGATTAGTTTTTGGATAGTATTTTCGCTAAAAAGAGGAGTGTCTTTGTCAGCATAGAGAAAGAAGTCTACTAGATCAGCTAATGTGACATCGTATCCTGTGCGTTTGGAACTACGACGGTATTCTTTGATTTCGTCCCAAGCCTTACTCCACTCAATTCTTTTCTTTACTTTGTTGGGTACTCCTGGTATCTCCCAATGAGTGCCGATATTGTTATCTGTGTCTATACATATTTTTAAGTGGTCATGCACCTGCTTGGCGATATTTTCATTAGAGTTACGTATTTTATCTGTGCCTTGTTCAGGCAATTCATAAGATAATTTTACGCCTCCTTTTCTATTTGCTCTGATAATAATATTGCAAAGTGGCTTACCGTTGGAAAGTATTTTCCATTGGGTATCCCCATCTTCAAGATTGAATCTGCGCGTTTTTAGGCTTAATAGTGGATTGTCCAAACTGTAACGTCTTAGACTATCGCTTACTGACTGGAGCGCGTCTTTTTTGTTTAGGGTACTCCAACCAGCATATGCTTTAGTGTTTCCTTTATTTGATTGAGTAGCCATTATTCTGTGTCTTCTTTGTTGGACAGTTCAATGAGGGCGTGTATGCAACCGAGGTATATTGCAGTCAATTGGACAGTATTGTCTTGTTGCTTTACGCCCGCTATCAATCCATACCCAATATTCTTCATAGTACTATCATTTGCATCGAGTGTTACCCAAATTCTGCCCGTAACATCATTTTCTTTTACTTCCCATTCACAATGATCTGATCTATCGGTAAATCCGGTTACTAAGGTGTTAGACCGTATTTCTAAATAGGTGTTTATGCAGCTGGTTATTTGCTTTAAAGATAGCTTTGATATACCTTCCATGGGTGACGGGATTTCAGAGTAATTTATCTTATTCATGGGGATAGCATTACTGTAAACGTGATTTGGGTTGGTTACCATTACTGATAATCTTTTCGGCATCTATCATGATAGTCATGCCGGTAGAAATCTTTGAGCGCTTGTATTCATACATGCGTTGTAGACGATATGATATAGGGTATATACCATCCATAATAAGATGAAATATCCATGATAATGGTCGTAAAGCATACCTTATTAATTGAAACCGGTTTGATGCATATAGCGCATTGTCATATTGAGCGAGTGGGTAGAAGATATGATTGCGGAGGCGGGTTAGAGGATGGCATTCATACCAATAGTTGCAAATTTGGAATGATGCCTGATCTAATAGGTCGATAAGCTCTGTGATACTGTAATGTTTGTAATGACCAAATGGTGAGTGTTCAAAGTATTCTGCTGAGTTTTCAGCTGGTCCGTAAACATCGAAGTTTGGCGTAGTTAAGAATAGTTTGCCTCCGGGACTGAGAATGTTATGCATCGAATCTAAAAATGTCGGGAGTTTTGACGGCCGTATATGTTCTATGACCTCACCACACAATATTAGATCAAATGTGCCTGGATCTATTGTGAGCAGATAGCTATCGTTGCCCTTGATGATCTTGAAATTTATGCCGGATATTTGCCGGGCATGTTTCATGCGAATAATTGATTCGTCAGCCATATCCACTGCAAAAACTGTGGCCCCAAGTTTTGATAATAACATCGCTTTGTGGCCTGATGCTGCTCCAAAATCCAGGATGCGTTTACCAGTAACATTGCCAAAGCATGTAAACATTCTTTCTAGCCAGATCATCATGCTAGGGTCACTGATTCGTACTCCTACGTCAGCATAAGGCAGTATATCGTGTTTGTAGATGCGATGTATATTATCAGCTGAAAACATACCGTATTTTAATGTCAGCAGGGTCATGTTTCTCAATCATTACAACTACTATACACCCACTACTTATGGACCTGCAAGCAAAAGTATTTCATCTCGGACGGGAATAAGCACCTAGCTATTGCAGTTTTTACTATCGAAGGCTCTCCGTTGTGTCTGCTTGAATGATTTCGGTTGGGCGCTGCATTATAACGTAAAAAAGCAATATTGCTTCTTCAGTTAGGAGCACAAATAGAAAGACAATGATAGTCAAAATGGTGATGGATGGAAGGAGATCTGGATTCGAGGTGAGGTAGAGAAAAAGTAATATCAGAGTGGTTCCAAAGAAAGGGAGTTGTGCGAGCAGGTAACGTAGCCAGGCGTGAGTTATCTCGCGGTTAAGTAGAAAACGGGCAAAAGTGATTGCTAGTAGCAATGGTAGTATGAGAATAATAGCCAGCCAGAAACTAGGTTGGTTTGGATCGGGTATTTCTGGTTGAGGCATTGGTGGAGATGCTCCTGTAAGCAGGGGCCAGGCTGGAGTGTCCCAGGTGATCGTACTTAGTCGATCGACATTGTTGGATGTACTAAAGGTGCGATCTGTCTGGCGGTTAGATTTGGTAATGAGCCTGAGTGCAGTAAGTACCCCGTCAAAAGGTTCTCGCACGGCATTTTCTAGTAAATCCCAACCGAACTTGATATTACTAATTGCGGTGTTAATTGGATTGCTAAGCTGAGGCGGCAGCTGGGTTGCTGTCGGATCAGGTGATACTGGGGTTGAGGTCAGTGTGCCCACGGAGATAACTGGTTGTGGCAATGAAGAGGTCACAGTAGGAGCTACAGGTGAGTTGGTAGGGATAGATGATGCTGTGGGTGGTTGGGGTGTCTTGTTTGGTGTGCTAGGTTCATCTGCTTCATTGTCGGTTTCGGGCTCATCCTCTTCTGTTGCTGTTGGAGTGAATGTCGGCGTGAATGTCGGTGTGAATGTCGGTGTGAATGTCGGTGTGAATGTCGGTGTGACTGTTGGTGTGTAAGTAGGGGTGAATGTTACTGTATAGGTCGGCGTGATACTTGGAGTCAGGGTGAGGGTCGGGCTGGTAGTGAAGGTAGTAGTCCTTGTAATGGTAGCGGTATGAGGAGGCTCAGTATAGTCTTCAAATTCACCGGTCAGTGTAGTGGTAGCTGTCGCTGTATTTGAAGGTGTATTTGAAGGTGTATTCGTAGGTGTGTTAGTCGGATCTATTATAGTCAGAATGTATGTGTTGGAGACAGTGTTGGCATTTCCAACCGCATCTGTAGCTGCTCCAGATGCGATTGTTATCGAAACGGTCCCGGCAGATGAACCTTTAACCACATCGAATGTATAGGTAGTTCCCGACCCGTCAAAGTTACTTGCTGCTGGAGAGCCGTCGTTAGCGGAGCCGGTAACGGTAATATCACCGATAACAAAATTGCTGACGGACTCATTGAACGTCGCAGTAAAACTCAATGTTGTTGAGCCAGTCGAAGAGCCTGAAGAACCGGAAGAAGATGTTATTGCGACGGTGGGAGAGGTTATATCGTCGTTTAGTTTTATGAACTGCGCACGACCATTTCCATAATTCGATGTGATTACTCCATACAGAATATTATCAATGGTAACTATATCTGTATCTATGGCCTCAAAAAGTTTAAATCCGTTCGCATCATGAGTTTCGGCATCTTTTGCCGTAATGTTGTCTACATCGCTGATATCGAGGATCTGGGCACCGTCGTCTTCGTAGGATGCTACCATTGCATATGTAAAAGTACCGATCGTGAAGGTTGATACATCGTCTGGGCCCTCTAGTTCAGTGAAAGTTTCACCATCCAACGCTACGCCTTTGGCGCTGACGTTGCTGTTTGCAACATCGCTTAGATCAAGGATTTGTACCCCATTATCATCTTGAGCTGTAACTATTGCATATGTGCTCGAACCTATGGTGAACGTGTCAACCCCTCTGGGACCATCAAGTGTGGTGAATGTTGCTCCGTCCTCTGCTATGCCCCTTGCCGCAATGTTATCAACATCACTTATATCAAGTATTTGAACACCATTATCAGTATTGCCGGTAACTATTGCGTAGGTGTTCGAATCAATAACGAAGGTATCAACACCAACAGGTGTGAGAAGTTCAGTGAAGGTTGCATCGTGTTCTACTATGTCCTTGGCAGTGATCGATGGCGAATCTTCATTACCGCTACCAACATCACTCAAGTCAACGATTTGAACCTTATTGCTCTCCCCTCCGCCAGTGATAATGGCATATGTATTGGAACCTATTACAAATGTTGATAGGTCAGAGGGTGAACTTATACTAGACGCCAGTGCTATATAGTCGCCAGAATCAGCTACGGCACCTTTGCTGGTCATATCTCCATTAGCATCTATCGCGATGAGTTGAATACCTTCAATGCCAATGTGGACTGCGTAAGTGTCTGATCCGATAGTAAAAGCTTCAATGGCTGCGGGATATTGGATGCGATCGTAGCCCTGGTCATAGCCACAAGACGCACAAGTGTCATTTACGTGATCCGCCGTTGTGATATTGTCGAGGTCACTAATGTCGTAAGTCGTTATACCCTCATTGCCCGATCCACCATCGCCGGCGCTGGTAGAGATCAGAAATGTTTTAGCACCAATGGTGAATGTGTCACTGTATCTTGGCTTTTGATTGCCGTGACCAAATTCTATGCTTCCCGCGTCCGAAATGTTAGAAGGGGTTTCGGCAAATACCCTGATCGCCGAGTATAGGAATAGGGTGATCGCTGCAAGTATTAGGGTGCTACTAAAAAAATAGCGCATAGGTACAATAGCTTAGTGTAGATATACGGACGAGTAATATACACTGATTGGCAACTGTATCGCAAGACCGGTCCTTGTGAGCGCGAGCCTTGCATGTCTAAAGTTTACTATGTTACAATTTGAGGTACAGGTTTCTAAGCCAGAAATCAGTGAAAAACCCAAGACACCATCTTGGGTTTTTCTTTTGGTTATTGGGAGTTAATTATCCGTTTTATTTCTCGAAGAAGCCGTGTAAGGCCGATAACTAGTTGTTGTCGTTGATACCGTCTATTAAACAAGAACTTTAGTAAACTAATTAGATGTGGGAGGAACTTCATGTGGGCTACTGGAGACAGTCCCCAATGGCTTTCACTCTATTGATCGCACCATCCCTGCTTCTTCTGGTTCGAAGTGCTCAGGAAGTATCGTGGTGTCGTTATAGATAGCTTTATTCAAGTTAGCCCCGCTTAGGTTAGCTCCGCGAAGGTTGGCCCATATTAGGTTAGTGCCACTAAGGTTTGCATTAGTCAGGTTAGCCTGACTTAAATGTGCTGCATGTAGGTTAGACTGACTAAGATCAGCTGCTTGTAGGTTAGCTCCATTTAGTTTAGCCTGACTTAGGTTAGCCTTTCTGAGATTAGCCGCATGAAGGTCAGCACCACGGAGGTCAATTCCTGCTAGTTGGGCTTGTTCTAGGCTTTGGCCGTCAGCAATCTTTGCTATTACATCGTCTCGCATATCTATACTATACACCGACTGCTAATTAGTTGGAAAGTGATCTAATCCGATTGATGTGTTAATACCTGATATACTTGAAGCATACCTATAATATATTAAATTGTATTATTTTTAGACTACTTTGAGGAAATTACAAATGGTGCATCCAGTAGATCAGAAATATATCGGAGTGATTGGTTCGGCCGCGAATGTGCCGGATGAAATATATAAGATGGCAGAAGAGGTAGGACGCCTCATCGCAGTGGCTGGGTGTATCACTGTGACTGGAGGTGGTACGGGTATTATGGAGGCAGCTAGCCGAGGGGCTAAGCAAGCAGGTGGGTTGGTAGTTGGCATTTTGCCTGAGGGGGATAGGCATGGTGCGAATGCCTATATAGATGTCGCAATCCCTACCGGGATAGGATATGCGCTGCGAAATATTACAACTATTCGTGCCTGTGATAGTGTGATTATGGTCCGAGGCTCAAGCGGCACTCTTAATGAAGTTACCCAAGCTTATTCACATGGCAAGCCATTGACTGTTTTACAGGGTTCTGGAGGTATGGCTGACCGGCTAGAGGCTTTTTTGCCAATACCTGGTTATCTTGACGACAGACGAACAGTGCAAATTGGATTTGTGCAAACAACAGATGAGGCTGTTCGCGAGGCTGTTGCCCGTATTGGTACGGTGCCAGCCCCTGATCTTGGTCTAACTGTTGAACATGTAAGAGACCAATAGATTATGTGAGTGCTATTGTTCCATCTTGGGTCAAGTCGGGGTCTTCCGCCTTAAACCAACGTATGGCAGTTGTGCTATTCCAGGCGGTATGTTCGACCTGTAGTTGCGGTGCAAGTTCTTCCGCTTTTAACAACAACTCGGAGTTTGTCCCCATACGGTCGTAAGAGAAACCACGTATTTTAAGTACGGCCGCAGCGGTGGCCCGTTGTAGACATGTAGAAATTGGTTGGCCCTGTATGCGGTGATAATGAAAAGTTGCCGCAAATGTGTCTCCAGCCCCAACGAGGAATTCGGACTCGACTTGCGCTATTGCTGGGATGCTGAACACTTCATCACGGCCTATAAACCAGGCTCCATTTCTCCCCCTAGTGAGCAGGACTTGGAGTTCGGGATTAATCTCACGGAATACAGCCAAACCATTTTCTAATCGACCGTTACCGAAAGTGGTCATTTCGGCTGTATTGCAGTTTAAAAAGTGCAATTGTTCAGCAAGTTGGGTGACTTCGTCTATCTTATTGGGGAATTGACCTTGAGGAGATAGTATAACTTCGCATCCGTGGGTTCGTCCTTTCGTGGCGACCGCGACTGTGTAATCGTGGGGGCAAGTTCCAATCCAGCAAACGCGCGCTTTCCAAAAGTCGTGGCTAAGTTGTTTTGCTTGAAACTGCTTTCCTATGCCATAATCTATTGTTAGGGTAGTTACTTGGCCGTTGGCTGTAAAGACCATTTCGAGTGATCCCTGGCGACCATCCATTTTATGTAGGTCAAAAATGACACCTGCATCTTGTAGTGGAGTGAGTAAATTAGGATTTAGGTCGGTGCCGACAGGCCCACTGAACAATACATTTGCACCTTGTTTCGCTAGTGCGGCAGCAGCATAGATGGCTGTACTACCTAATAAGATGCGAGTCTCTGGTTCTTCAAACAAGTCATAATAGTCAACAGTCGGGATGCCAGTAAAAGAGAAGTCACGCATTGGATGGCCTCACTATTCTACTGATAGCACCATCCAGGATGCTATTGGATCGAATCCGTCAGGGAATTCCGTATACTCGTTGTATTTGGCACCTTTTAGGTAAGCCCAGCGTAAATTAGCAGTTGTGAGGCTAGCGCCAATTAGGTTGGCCTGCCTTAAGTCAGCCCAACGTAGGTCAGCGTGGCCCAATCTAGCGTCTTGTAGATTGGCCTGGTATAACTGCGCCCAAGTAAGATTAGTTGAGCGTAAATTGGCTCTACTTAGGTTGGCTCCAGTTAGGTTGGCTTTATATAGGTCGGCGCGGGTTAGGTCAGCGTCGCTCAGATCAATTCCTCGCAAATCTGCTTTTATTAGCTTGTGAACTGTTTTTATAACTTCATCTCTTGTGAAATCTGACATTTCTATACTATAACACCTATAGTTACATTATGTCTGTAAAAGATGTGCCAAACACCTTTTAGGGACATTTTAGCTTGACGGTAAAGATAGAAGACGTAAAATTGATAAGATCAAATCGAGGTTTAATAATGCGAAATAATGACATTGACTCTCTCTTCTCGTTTATTGATTCAAGTCCTACTCCTTATCATGCTGTGGAAAATATGGTTCAGACATTGAAAGACCAAAATGGTATTGAACTTAATGAAAGTGAGGATTGGGAGTGTGAAGCCGATAATCTTTATTATGTTACTAGAAATGACGGTAGTATTATTGCCTTCCGCACTCCTAAAACTATCGATTTTAATAACGTTGCCTACAATATGGTGGCCGCTCATACTGACAGCCCATGTCTCAAACTAAAGCCGGTCAAAAAAGATGTAACTGGCAACTATATTCAGTGGGGCGTCGCAATATATGGGGGCGCTTTACTTAACTCGTGGCTTGATCGTGATCTTAACGTTTCTGGACGGATCAACTATATTCAACAAGGTGAGCTGCATCAGAAACTTATTTCAATCCGAGATCTTTTCTTCAGAGTACCACAATTAGCTATTCATCTTGATCGCGAAGCAAATGCTGGTCTTAAACTAAATTCGGAAACTAATATGGTGCCAGTTCTTGGATTGAATAACGATGATGAATATTCATTTGAGGATTTGTTATTAGAGCGACTGGATGTAGAAGGTGTCGAAGCCAAAGACATCAGCGCCATGGATCTCTATTTCCATGAGTCACAACCATGTTCGTATGGAGGCATGAAAAAAGAATTTATTTTCGGCCCACGTATTGATAATCTGGCAATGACACATGCCTCTTATGAAGCTTTGCTGGCAGGTAGCTCCAATACAAAAGTTAGTCTTATTGCTAGCTTTGACCACGAAGAAATTGGAAGCAGTTCTCCGCATGGGGCTAGTTCGAATTTTCTCAACTCCGTATTGGAACGTATTACTATAGCTCTTGGAGGCAGCCGTGAGGAATTCTTGAAAGCTCTGAATAGATCGTACTTGGTTTCAGCGGATATGGCGCATGCTTTACACCCCAATTATGAGGATCGGCATGACGGTGTGCATCGGCCATTGATAAACCAAGGCCCGGTCATTAAAATGAATGCGCGTATGCGCTTTGCAACTGATTCTCAGACTACCTCTCGGTTTGTGTTATTGTGTCGTCAAGCCGGTGTTCCGTATCAGATGTTTACTGGGCGCAATGACATTCCATCTGGCTCAACAGTGGGGCCGCTGATTGCTACTAAATTGGGTGTGTCAACCATTGATGTTGGCAATGCGCAACTAGGAATGCATTCAGCACGGGAAATGGCAGGATCGTTAGATCACAGTATGATGATTAAAGTATTTAGTGAGCTTTTTGCTGAATAAATGATGTGGTTGTGGTAGAAGGAGTGATTTAATGACTTGCTAGTTGTGTCTCATATTTGCGATATGGGACGGTGATAAGTGTGATTACTGCGGGAGGTGAAGACATGTCGAAGGTCGCAATGTTGATTGAGAAATCTTATCAAGAAGCTGAAGCCCTTGTGCCATATTATCGATTGTTGGAAGCTGGATATGAGATAGATGTGGTTGGATCCGAATCGGGGGTTATGTATCCGAGCAAGCTAGGTTATCCTCTAAAGTCTGACTTATCTGCTGATGAAGCACGGGCTGAAGATTATATAGGACTTATTATTCCCGGCGGGGGAGCGCCCGACATCATGCGTACAAAGCCCGGAATGGTTAGACTGACGCGAGACATGTTCAGTCAGGGTAAGGTTGTGGCAGCCATATGTCACGGTCCCCAGTTGCTCATAGAAGCCGATGTGCTGCGTGGTAAGCACTGTACTTGCTTTAAGGCTGTGAGGACCGATGTGCAGAATGCAGGTGGGTTGTATGAAGACAGCGAGGTAGTAAGCGATGGCAATCTTGTCACGTCACGGGTTCCTAGTGACATTCCGGCTTTCTGCCGAGAGATTATTAGGATGCTTGAGGGATAATTGTTAGTTGAGAGAACTCTGAGCACACACTTTAGGAGAAAAAAATAGAAGCGAAGGTTTTCGGCGTTCGCTTCTATTTTTATTTATAGAGATTTAGACTGCCAGATACAGGAAATGGTTAATCCAAAACTTTAAAATAGATTCACCCCTCAATCAATTCCATTCCTGCTGTGTTTGGATCAAATGCTTCAGGGAACTGTGTGAATTTGTTGTACTTAGCTCCGGTTAGATCGGTTCCTTCTAGGTTAGCTTCGCGCAGATCAGCTCCATATAATCGAGTCTTTTGCATGTTAGCCTGACTAAGATCAGCTTCTTGAAGATCAGCATAGTTTAGGGTAGCAGAATTAAGATTAGCACCAGTTAGATCAGCTTGATACAGTGTAGCATTACTTAGGTCAACGTCAGTTAGTTCAGCGTTACTTAAGTTAACGTTACTACATCTTGTTTTAGGAATAATTTCGCATCCGTTGATAGTCTTGGTTTCTTCGCTACATGCAGATATTAATACAGATGTAACTAAAACCACTAGAGGCAATACTTTTTTCACATTACACCTACTTTGTTGTTTTCTATATCATACACCTATGACTTGGGGTCGACAAGTCGGGATTTTATGATGCCTGTTAATACAAATGTGCAATGTATTTCGTTGCAGGGTTACGTCGATCAATCGCTGTATATATTAACATCGCACTAACACTAGCTCTATATAATTCCAATACCAGCAATAAGGCTGTCAAATGTGTAGCGTGTAGGTAAGGATATCTTAATAATGTGCAAATACATGGCAGCAGGCATAGGCTTTACAGGGATTCGGATTTTGACTACTTTTAAGTCTGAAATTATTGTCCTATGAAAAGGGTTTTACTAATGCTAATAACTTTTACAACAATAACTTCATGTACAACTATCCCTTCTGCTAGTGAAGAAGTTCTTAGCTTTCCATTCACATCAGATAGTTCAAAAAACTGGAGATATATTAGTGATAGGGTGATGGGAGGGGTGTCTGAAGGGCAAGTTGAACTTGAGCAAGACGGAGAAATGATATTTGCAAGATTGACGGGCAATGTGAGCACCAGGAATAGAGGGGGCTTTATTCAATTGAATTTAGCAAGTTCGTGGTTTAACAGGCCGCTGATGATACAGTCAATTCGCGATTCTGAAAAAGACGGCAAAAAACTTAAGGGTGTTAAGCTAAACGTTCGTGGAAACGGTGAAACTTATTATATATTCATTCAAACAAATGAGACTAGATCAGTTAGCGACCATTATCGAGCCTCGTTCGTAGCAGACAATGATTGGGGAATGATCGACTTGCCTTTTGATCAATTCGTACGTAAGCGTACAAATGCCAACGGATCAGATACTGTTATTGACTCAAAGTTAGAAGCCAAAAATATAAGAAGCTTCGGTATTATGGCTTATGGTCGTGATTATATAGCTGATCTATCTGTCTCAACAGTCGATTTTTACTATTAGCCAACGCCTGCAAACATGTCTACCGTATTTGCCGTTCTGGTTGTTATATTGTTATCATCGTGCGGACCAGCACGAGAGGAAACGGCACAAACATTAGTTGCTCAAACAGAAGAATTTATTGAAGCAGTGAATGTGAACGTTCCTAAAACGGAATCAGCTAAGTCGACTGTCGAACCAACTTTAATATCAATCCCAACAAGTATGGCTGTTCCGACGAGTAGTCCAGTACCTACCACCACTTATACATCAACGCAAACGCACACAACTACATCAACTGCAACTTACACGCCAACTCCTACGGCCACTCAAGAAGTCATCAGCTTTCCATTTAATATAGATAGTGGGAATGACTGGAGATATGTGAGCGATAGAGTCATGGGAGGAGTATCCGATGGCCAGGTTTTCCTTGAGCAAGACGGAGATGTAATTTATGCGAGGCTTACAGGAAATGTGAGTACAAGGAATAGAGGCGGGTTTATTCAATTGAACTCATCAACTTCAGTAACCTATGATCCATTGTTAATTCAGTCAGTACGTAATTCTGAAAAAAATGACAAAGAACTTCAAGGTGTTCGATTAAATGTTCGTGGTAACGGAGAAGTTTATTATATCTTTATTCGAACCAATGAGACCAGATCTTTTAATGACTACTATCAAGCCTCATTCGTGGCCGATGCTGATTGGAAAATGATCGAGTTGCCTTTTGATGAATTTGTACGTAATGGGACAAATACCGCTGGATCAGATACTGTTATTGACTCAAAGTTAGCAGCAAAAGATATAAGAAGCTTTGGTGTTGTGGCTTATGGTCGTGATTTTGTAGCTGATCTTTCCGTCTCAACAGTTGATTTTTACTATTAGCCAGCGATGCGTACTTTGTCCGCGTAGTTTGCACGTAGTATTACTTGCTAGACTGCGTATAGGCGGTCTAGCGGACGAGTAAATTCGTAATATATAACAAGGTGTCGGATGTGTTAGAAGATGATCTATTTTACAACCACGGAATTTCAGCTGTTGTGTATCGGTAGCTACGAAAAACACTGTTGTGATAGCCGGTTATATATTCTTTAATAGAAGGGTCTTTGTATTCAGCAAAGTAGGGTACTATATACTCCCACACTATCTCTCCAGTTGTTGTGACTTCGAACAGGCGACCGGAGACTGAGTCCGTTATATGGGTATTGCCATTACTCAAACGTTGTGCCGCTCCTTGGTACGCAGAGTAGAAAGATGGACTAACCGGATCTACATATTCCCAATCTATCTTATTTGTGTTTGGATTGTATTCAATAACTCTAGAGTATTGTATGGCTTCTTGGCTACGAAAATTTCCGTTGTCAAATACCAATATATTTCCGTTGTCTAACTCCATTGGAGAGTGCTGATGGGACACAACTTGTTTGGGTATATGTAGAACAACTTTTCCTGAAGTCTTACTTACTCCGATAATACCGGAGGTGACACGCAGGCTCATTAGTACTATATCTCCGCGAGTAAGCCATACTCCGTTGATGTATGGCCAGTGTGTACGCTCAAAATCGGGATGTATAGGGAAATCTGCAATTGTTAGATTTTCCCATGACTTCCATAGCCATACAACTTTACCATTTCGATCTACCTCCTTGACAACGTCACCATACATCCCCTTATTTTGATTGATGTCCTTTGTGTGTCCGCCCATTACTTTTCTGGCAAAATCATCCGGCATTTGTTCAACTGCGCCATATAATATGTGTCCATTACTTAGCCATTGTGCATCATGGTGGTGGGTTAAGTCCGTGTGTTCCCAAACAATTTTACCTTCAGGTGTTGCTTCTATAAATGCGCCACCATGCCAGAGAGCCCATGGCGCGTAAATATTTGGAGAATCAGGGTGACGACCATTGTAGCCAAGATTTCCATTGGGCAAAAGAACCGCATGTCTGCCTGGGGGATAGGGCATTTGCCATGTGTGGGTAAGGGTACCTTCCATGTCTATGAGAAAAACCCTTCCGTTCGCTGTAGCAGGTGCAAATAAGGTGTATCCTCCCGCAGACGCATCTTTGTTGTAGCCAATAAGGCCGCAGCCACGTCTACGATGGGTAACCTGATCTAGAGTTTGTGATTGGTTATCGGTCATATTACGGTATTGTTGTTTAGGATCATTGGATTGTACCATTATCACATATGTTTGGGTTTTCCTATAAGTATCTGTCCATAGCTATGTTTGCGTGAAAGTTGTCGACCGTAAAAAAACCTGGTGACTACAGTTCTGTGAATGTATAATTGATTTGTGATGGAACAAATAGTTACAGCAGTAAGTCTTAGTGCGCAGCATACGTTCGTGAAAGCTAATCAGAACTCAATTAACCTTATAGCAGGTATAGGGGTCGAAGGTGATGCGCACGCCGGTGAAACAGTCAAGCATCGTTATCTCGTGGGTAAAAACCCTAACAAACCTAATTTGAGGCAAGTGCATTTGATCCAAGCTGAGCTTCTTGATGAACTTAATGGTGCTGGTTTTTCTGTAGGCCCAGGTCAGCTTGGAGAGAATATAACAACGCGAGGAATAGATCTGCCATCATTACCAAGGGAAACAAAACTAAGTATAGGAAATGAGGTAATTGTTGAACTGACTGCATTGCGCAATCCATGTGTACAGATTGATGAATTCCAAAAAGGGTTATTAAAAGAGACAATCCATATAGATGATAACGGTAATCCTAGCCTTAAGGGAGGCGTTATGGGAGTGGTCTTGTCAGGAGGGACAATATTGCCTGGCGACAGTATTGTTGCAAAACTTCCGGCCAAACCATTTGACAATTTGGAATATGTTTGGTGATCACATAAGAGAATAATTCGCAATCGATACTCAAAGTTCTGGACTGATTGCTATCGAGGCACTTAGGACGCACGCTTCTTCGACTAGGTAGGCAATTGCGCCACAATCAAGACGAGTGTCTTCGTCTTCGACTTCAAATAGCTGGATATCATTCAAGCTGGCTCGTAATGTATTGCCTCTGACCTGTAGGTCGAATTTGTAATTAATATCCACAGCCCATTCAAATTTGCACTCGGCTAGCCGGCTAACGTTATCATCAAATACTCGTACTAACACTGCTTGGTTCGGATTTTCGAGCAGCAGTGCATAGAAGCGGCGCATACCTTGAACGCGCGCTGCGAGTCCAAACGCCTTGGCCGTCGTCGCTGCCATACTGGACATGACAGAATAGTTGCGCCAATCGCGCGAGCCTTGCATCAATAATCCACGACCAAAATTTTGAGCAATAAAGTAGGCTGAACCGACGTTATCTCCGTCAGTACTCTTGACAGACATAAAACTGTTTACTCCATTGGTCCAGGCACGTTGCCACAAGTCAGAGCCATCTTCTGGGTTGGTAAGGGTAGTTAGTGGGTCACCGGTCCAGGTTAGTGCATCAAGATAAACGGTGGCTGAGGTGGTCTCTTTACTGGTAATGCTCAGTCCAATATCTGCAATGGGGTGTCCTTCTGTGTCAGGAATGGTCCAGGTTAGTTCGGTAGCCTGGCCTGGGGCAAGTGTTGTATTGTTGCCGGGGATGATTTGTAACTGATCGTCTGCTCCATAGATGCGTAAATCTAGCTGGCAAATTGTATCCAGTGGATTGTCAGGCGCCGCTGAGATACATGCCTGTACTCTCTGTCCACTATAGAGTGAAGGAGACGCCACCAGTGGATGACTGGTAGTTTGACTAGGCTCAAGGAACTCTTCAGGAATGAATGTGGGAGTAGCTGCTCTAGCAAATTTGTCCGGTTGTAGGCCGGTGCAGTGCAGCGCGAGCGTACGTTCGCCAAGTAGGCTGTGGTCGGGTACATTCTCGAGCTCTATCGGTGTTTGGCTCGCTTCTTTGCGGAATCCCTGCACTGAGCCGGGCATCTCAAAGTGGAAGCGGGCACCATTTTTGGGGGTAAAAGGTTCTAAGTTATTCATGCGTCTGTACATATTGGCGATATCATAACTCTCTCGGACTGCATCGGTAATGGCTTGGCCGCAGTCTCCACCACCAAGGTAGATGCGGTCGCTGATCGGTCCACGCCAATCGGCGTCTTCTTGTATACCGTCTAGTTTGTTCTTGATGCCCAGGAAGCATCCCACGTTGCCGGCATTGCAGTCAGTATCCAGTCCGGAGGTATTGGCGATCATGAGTGACTTCTGGAAATTATCATTTCCATAGAGTAGGCTCATAATTATAGCTCCATGATTGGGTATTATGTGGCAGGCGCCACGAAAGCGATCGTAACCGTAGTTAGTGTTTAGCCACTCAAGACATCGATACCAATTCGGTTCTTTAGCATGAAATTCACGTAATTCATGGATTAATCCGGCAGTGATAGAATCCGGCGGAATGTAATTTATAGCTGTGTCGAGGCAGGTGTTAGTGTCCGACTCTATAAAGGCCATAGCTTCCATGACGGCCACTATCTGGGCGCCGTAAATTGCTTCTCCGTCGTGGCTGACGCTGGCTCCGCGACGTGCTAGAGAGGCTGCCAGATCGGGGTCGCCTGGAGCTAACATGGCCCATCCATCGATAAATATCTGGGATCCAATTTGCTCGGCGACTAATTGGCCGTTCGTTTTGATGGAGCCGCTAGCGGGTGCTGGTATACCGGACTTCAAGTTGAGATATGCGGTGTGCTCGGTTGACATGCCTCGGCCACCCCACCACAGAACCGTCTTTTCTTCAACCAGGTAGTTGAGCCAGGTATTGCCGATTTGTTCTGCAGTTACATCTTTGTTGTAGCCATAGTCTGGGATTGCGCGCAAGAACGTAAGCATTCCGGCTAGGTCATCATCCGTTGTGACTACTGGAGAATTGAAGTAATTGTTAACATAGTAATTGACCTCGCCTAGTTCGGCGACGATGCGATCGTAGCCCCAAAGTTCAAATGGGTGGCCTGCATAAATCCCGATACACTTACCGAGTAAGCCGGCGTATACTCTCTCCAAATAGTCTTTTGGCGCGCTCATATTAGTTCTCCGAGATATTTCTTTATTCTAGTATATACGCATTGGTAATTGCTCGACAATCCTATACGCTTCAGTTCCGATAAATAATGATGTATCATAAATCGTATATAATGTAGATTAAATAAGATGGACGACTTGAATGTAACTAGTGATAAGCGAACACATAACTGGCTAGACACTTTACGGTCTAGCGGTTACCGCTTAACAGAACCGCGACAGGCAGTGATCGATATTTTGGCGAAAAGTCAGCGAGCTTTGAATGCGACTGAAATATTCGATCTGGCGCGAGAAGAGTATCCTTCCCTGGGGTTGGTAAGCGTATATCGTACGCTAGAAAAACTCGAGGAATTGGAATTAATTCAAAAGGTTCATCATCCAGACGGATGCCAGAGTTTCATAGCTGGATTTACGGGGCACCAGCATCTCCTGATTTGTCAAGTTTGCGGACAAACAGAGTTCTTCGAGGGGGATGATTTGGCTCCACTAATTGAGCATGTCTCCCGTGAAAGTGGATTTACGATTGAAGAACACTGGCTCCAATTTTTTGGGTTATGCGCTAAGTGTAAATAACTGTAGTAAAAACTCACAACATAAAACATAATTACATTTACTGTTGACTTTGAGACAAAATCTAGGTAAAATTTGCCGCGTAATGAAAACGGTTATCATTATCAATAAAATAATATAGTATAGAGGTGAAATGTTGTATGTATAGATTTAGATATTTACTTGGATTAATTATGCTGACCTTTATCACAGGATGTCAGCAAGTAGATCAGCAAAATTCTGGGGGTGAAATTGATGGGCTAACTGATAATGGAAAGCTCAAAGTGGTGGCAACTACTACTATCGTCGGTGATGTAGTTGCTCAAATTGGAGGCCAGCTTATTGATTTGAGCATTCTCTTACCGGTAGGTACAGATCCTCATGGATTTGATCCAACACCACAAGATGTTGCTAAAATAGCTGAAGCCGATATAGTTTTTGCCAATGGTGCTGGATTAGAGGACTTTCTTGAGTCCATGATAGAAAGTGCACGAGCGAAGGATAAAGTCGTGCACGTATCAGATGGTATCAAGTTGATGTCCGGAGGCCATCATGATGAACATGAAGGTGAAGAGCATCATGATGAACATGAAGGTGAAGAGCATCATGATGAGGACGAAGGTGAAGAGCATCATGATGAACACGAAGGTGAAGAGCATCATGATGAACAC